>WBZO01000681.1_pt1 | contig 65471 bp, 68 predicted proteins | sample 5204261 | NCBI WGS metagenome assembly WBZO01 (sample SAMN12412400, study PRJNA552823) | activated sludge metagenome | isolation source: activated sludge from anammox sidestream of wastewater treatment plant... | place: USA: North Carolina | collected 2017-09
CACGAGTTCGGCGAGCGCGCGCGCCTTCGCGTCGGCCTCGGCGAGCGCGCGGGACTCGGCCAGCACGCTTTCCTCGGCGCGGCGTCGCAGCGTTGCTTCGGTGCGCGCGCGTGCCTCCGCGGCCCGGCGTGATCGTGCATCGGCGGCCGCGCGCCGCTCGGCTTCGGAGGCCGCGCCCGCCTCCGCCGCCGCGCGGGCGGCGGCCTCGTCCGCGGCGCGCTGCTCGGCGGTGCCGCGGTCGCGCGCGGCATTCGCGAGCGCGGCCTCGGCCCGTGCGCGCGCCTGTGCGGCCTCCGCTTCGGCCGCCTCCGCGGCCGCGCGACGCCCGGCCTCCGCGGCCGCGACCGCGAGCGCGGCGGTGCGGGCCGCGCCTGCCTCGGCGGCGCGCTGGTCGGCTTCCCGCCCCGCCAGCGTCGCTTCGGCCAGCGCCGCCTCGACGCTGCGGCGCTCGTCCGCGGCGCGCGCGGCGGCCGCCTCGGCAGCCCACCGCGCATGCGCCGCCTCGGCGGCGCGCTCGTGCGCTTCGCGGTTCGTGACCGCGGCTTCGGCGAGCGCGGCCTCGGCGCGCTGGCGCTCCTCCGCCGCGAGCAGCGCCGCGGCTTCGGCGGCCTGGCGTGCGGCGGCCGCGTCGGCGGCGCGCCGTTCCGCGTCCCGGCTCGCATGCGCCGCCTCCGCAAGGGCCGCATCGGCGCGCCGGCGTTCTTCCGCGGCGAGCGCCGCCGCGGCCGCGGCGCTCGCGCGCTCCCGCGCTTGCGTCTCGGCCTCGCGCTCGCTCCGGGCGCGCGCGTCGGCGGCGATGCGCGCGCGCTCGTCGGCTTCGGCGCGCATCCGCGCCGCCTCGGCCGCCCGCGCCTCGGCTTGCGCGCGCGCGGTCGCTTCGGCCTGCGCGCGCGCATCCTGGGTGGCGCGTGCCTCGGCGACCTCCAGCGCCTCCTGCTCGGCGCGCAGCCGTGCGCTGGCGACGGCGGCCGCCTGCGCCTCGGCTTGCGCCCGGTCGCGTGCCTTGTCCCGCGCCTCGGCTTCGGCAATGGCCTTGAGCTGGGCCGACTCCGCCGCGCGCGCCTCGAGGCTCAGGCGCGCCTTGGCGGCCGCGGCTTCGTCGGCCTCGGCGCGCGCGCGCAGCTCCGCCGCCCGCCGCGCCTTGAGCTCGGCGTCGCTGCGCAGCGCCGCCTCGCGCGCGGCGATCGACTCGGCTTCCAGCCGCGCGCGCGCTTCCAGCGCCGCGCGCTCCTCGGCTTCCGCGCGCACCACCTGCGCGCGGCTGAGCCCCTGCTCGAGCCGCGTGCGCTCCTCCTGCACCGCGCGCGTCGCGGCTTCGAGCGCCTGGCGGATGCGCAGCGCCTCGGCCGCGCGCGCCTGCGCGAGCGCCCGCGCTTCGGCCTCCTGCGCGGCGGCGCGCTCGGCGCGCGCGAGCGACTCGGTCAGCTCGCGCGCGTGCGCCTCGGCTTCGGCCCGGGTCTGGGCCGCGACGCGCGCCGCGGCCTCCGCCGCGGCGCGCGCGGCGACCACCTGCTCGGTGCGCAGCTCGGCGCGCACGCGCGCCTCGGTCTCGCGCAGGAGCTCGCTCTCGGCGCGCTCGAGCCCCGCGCCCGCCTCCGCCGGCTCCTGCAGCGACAGCTCCGGGAGCGCGTGCGCCTCCGGCCCCGGCGCATCGCGCAGGTTCTGCTCGTAGCTGAGGATCGCCTGCCGGATCGCGTCGAACGCGGCGAGCATCGAGGCGCTGCGCGCCTCCGTGTCGGGCTCCGCGTTCGGGCGTCCGCGCTCCGCGTCGGCGCTGAAAGCCAGCCGCAGGCTGGACGGTTCGGGGTTGGCCATGGCCGCCTCCTTCTCGCAGGTCCGGCCGCCGGCTCGACGGGGCCGGCTCGCGGACGGGGGAGCAGAAGTCTAGCCCCAGGCTCCAGGTTTCGCACCAGGAAATTGAAGGAACTGTCTGATATCTCCCGGTTTTCGATCGTTCGACCCGGCCCTGAAACCGGCCGGGAGCGCCCGCGGGCGGGCGTGGGGTCGGGGCGCCGTTGTACGCTCGCCCTCTCGCGCCACGGCGAGAGGGGGACCGACCTCATGCGCACCCAAGTCGCGATCATCGGCGCCGGGCCCGCCGGCCTGCTGCTCGGCCAGCTGCTGACGCGCGCCGGGATCGACAACCTGATCCTCGAGCAGCGCACGCCCGAGTACGTCCTCGGACGCATCCGCGCCGGCGTGCTCGAGCAGGGCGCGGTCGACCTGCTGGACGAGGCGGGCGTCGGGGCACGCCTGCATGCCGAGGGCCTGGTGCACGGCGGGATCGAGATCAGCTGGGCGGGCGGGCGGCACCGCATCGATCTCAACGGGCTCACCGGCGGCAAGCACGTCGTCGTGTACGGCCAGACCGAAGTGACGCGCGACCTGATGGAGGCGCGCGCGGCGAGCGGGGCGCCGTCGGTCTACGAGGCGGAAGACGTGCGCGTGCAGGGCATCGACGGCGAACGCCCGAGCGTGCGCTACCGGCACCGGGGCGAGGCGCGCACGCTCGAGTGCGACTTCGTCGCCGGGTGCGACGGGTTCCACGGCGTGTGCCGGCAGAGCGTCCCCGCCTCCAGCCTGCGCACCTACGAGCGCGTGTATCCGTTCGGGTGGCTGGGCGTGCTGGCCGACGTGCCGCCGGTGTCCGCGGAGCTGATCTACGCGAGCCACGAGCGCGGCTTCGCGCTCTGCAGCATGCGCAGCCGCACGCGCAGCCGCTACTACCTCCAGTGCACGCTCGCCGAGCGCGTGGAGGAATGGCCGGACGAGCGCTTCTGGACGGAGCTCGTGCGCCGGCTCGACCCGCGCGCCGCGGCCGACCTGGTCACCGGGCCGTCGATCGAGAAGAGCATCGCGCCCCTGCGCAGCTTCGTGGCCGAGCCGATGCGCTGCGGACGGCTGTTCCTCGCCGGGGACGCGGCGCACATCGTGCCGCCGACCGGTGCGAAGGGGCTCAACCTCGCCGCGAGCGACGTGCGCTACCTGTTCGACGCGCTGCTCGCGCACTACCGGCACGGCCGCGACGAAGGCCTGAACGCGTACTCGGAGCGGGCGCTGCGCCGCGTCTGGAAAGCCGAGCGCTTCTCGTGGTGGATGACGCTGCTGCTGCACCGCTTCCCGGATCACGGTCCGTTCGGCGACAAGATCCAGCTCGCGGAACTGCAATACCTGTTCGACTCGCGCGCCGCGCAGGCCGTGCTCGCCGAGAATTACGTCGGCCTGCCTTACTGAGTACCATTCGGCCCCCGACCCCGAGGAGGCGCCTTGTCCGGCCCGGTTCTGTGTCGCCTCGCCGCGCTCCTGCTCGCCGCCGCGCCCGCCGCGCTCGCCCAGGCACCGACCGCGCGCCTCAAGGTCGAGCGACCCGCGCAGGAGGTTCCGGCCGCCGAGACCGGCCTCGCGTCGGTGTACGCGGACGACCTGGAGGGCCAGCTGACCGCGAGCGGGCAGCGGTACGACGGCAACCGGCTGACCGCGGCGCATCGCACGCTGCCGCTCGGCACGCGCGTGCGCGTGACCGACCCCGCGACCGGCACGAGCGTGCGCGTCGTCGTGAACGACCGCTGGGGCGGCGGGCCGGGCCGGGTGGTGAACCTCTCGCGCCGCGCGGCCGAGGACATCGGGCTCGGCAGCTACGGCCAGCTCACCGTGCGGGTCGAAGTGGAGCGGCTCGGCGACGGATCGGTCGACCCGCCCGAGGAGGAGCCGGTCTTCCGCGAGCCGCTGGCGCCCCGCCTGGAGGCCACCTCGGACGATCCCGCCGGGCGCACCCGGCGCTGCGAGAACGAGGCGGAGATCCTCGGCCTCACGGACAGCTGGCGCGCCAACCACGTGCGCACCTGCCTCGCGCGCAAGCCGCTCGCGCCGGCGCGGTGACGCGCTACGCGAGCCGCATCAGCGCCGCCCCCGCGGCCACGAGCGCGACGCCCGCCCAGCGCCGGAGCGACACGCGCTCGCGCAGCAACGTCGCGGCGATCAGCGTGCCGAACACGATCGAGGTCTCGCGCAGCGCGGCCACCAGTCCGATCGGCGCCAGCGTCATCGCCCAGAGCGCGATTCCGTACGCGCCGACGCTGCAGCCGGCGCCGGCGGCGAGCAGGCCCCAGGCGCCGTGCGACCGCGGCAGCGCCCGCGCGCCGATCCACGGCCGCGCCAGCGCCAGCGCGAGCGACGAGAGCGCGAACATCCAGGCGACGTAGCTCGGCGCGCTGCCCGCGGCGCGCACGCCGGAGCCGTCGACGAGCGTGTACGCGACGATGACGAGGATGTTCGCGCCGACGATCGCGAGGGTGCGCGCGTGCACGTGCCGCGCGCGCAGGCCGTCGGCCGCGAGCGCGACCGCGCCGGCGGCGACCACCCCGACCGCCGTCCAGCCGCCGGGCGAGAGCGGCTCCGCGAGCAGCACCCAGGCGCCCACGGCGGTGACGAGGGGCGGGGCGCCGCGCATCAGGGGGTACGCCACGCTGAGCTCGCCCGTGCGATAGGCCAGTTCGAGCAGCTTGAAGTAGGCGAGGTGGATGAGCGCGGAGGCGGCGAGCAGCGGCCAGCTCGCCGCCGCGGGCAGCGGCAGGAAGGGCAGCGCCGGCGCGGCGAGCGCGCCGCCGGCGATGCCCACCGCGATCGCGTCGCCCGCCCTGCCGCTCGCGGCCTTCGCGAGCGCGTTCCAGCTCGCGTGCAGCGCCGCCGCGGCGAGCACCGCGAGCATGACCGTCAGCGACACGCCGGCGATCCGGCGGCCGCGCCGCCGTCACGGGTCACGCCTGCCCTTGCGCTTCAGCAACGCGTCGAGGTCGGCAAACGGCCGGTGGGTCGCGGACGCAGCGGGCGCGGGAACCGGGCCCGGCGCGCCCTGCCGCGCGCCGTGCTCCAGGTGTCGCGAGTGCTCGTCGTCGTGACAGTAAACGCACAGTAGCTCCCAGTTGCTCCCGTCACGCGGGTTGTTGTCGTGGTTGCCGTCCTTGTGGTGCACCGTGAGCTGATGGCGCGTCGTGCGATCGAACTCGCGGGCGCAGCGCCCGCAGATCCACGGCAGGATCTTGAGCGCCTGCTCCCGGTAGCCCCGTTCGCGCCGCTCCCGGCTGCGCCGGGCCGCGGCGACGAGTCGGTCCAGCCGGTCGTTGTCCGGCCCGTTCTTGCCCGGCGACATGAGTCCTCCACGCGTGCCCAGAAGACTACTCGATGCGCTTCGGCCCCGGTACTTCCTGCCCGGACGCCGGGCGCCCGCGCGCTGCATGGCGCCGCGGTCTTCCCGGACGGAGGATCAGAGTGAGCGCACACATATTGAGTCGACCTGTGGGCGCCACGGCGTGCACCAGGCGACTCACTCTTGATTCCGAGGGAATTACGAACCTTGCGAGCGCGCGCTCGGCGCGCGCGGTCGCCCGCGCCAAGGGGCGGATTTGTGATCTGGACCATTGTCCTGCGTGCGCTTCCCGCCTACTATTCGAACAATGGTTCAAATTTTGAATCACCGTTCAAATGCGGGTTCGGAGCGGGTCCGCCGCCGCAGCGAAGCGCGGCGGCTCGACATCCTCCGCGCCGCCGCGCGCGTGTTCCGCCGCCGCGGCGTCGCCTCGACGGGCATGCGCGAGATCGCGCAGGAAGCCGACCTCTCGCCGGGGAACCTCTACTACTACTTCAGCGGCAAGGACGAGCTGCTGCTCTTCTGCCAGGAGCGGACCGTCGACAGCATGCTCGCCGCGGTCGCCGCCGCGCGCGCGACCCCGGGCGCCGTCGCCGAGCAGTTGCGCAGCGTGCTGCGCGCGCACGTCCACGCGATGCTCGACGAGCTCGAGGGCGCCACCGCCCATCTCGAGATCGACGGGCTGCCCGAAGCGATGCGCGCGCCGATCATCGCGAAGCGCGACCGTTACGAGCGCGCGGTGCGCCAGCTCGTGACCGACGGCGTCGCGCGCGGAGAGTTCGCGCCCTGCGACGCCGCGCTCGTCACGCGCGCGATGCTCGGCGCGGTCAACTGGACGGCGCGCTGGTACCGGCCCGACGGCGCGCGCCCGGTGGCGGAGATCGCGCAGACCCTCGCAGACTATCTGGTGAAAGGAGTGCTCAGATGAGTGCGGTCCCGGAACGGGTGCACATGCGGCTCACGGTGAACGGCGAGGAGACGCCGGTCTCGTTCGCGCCCTACAAGACGCTGCTCGAGGTGCTGCGCGAGGACCTCGGCCTCACCGGCACCAAGCACGGCTGCGAGCTCGGCGAGTGCGGGGCCTGCGCGGTGCTGATCGACGGCGAGCCGGTGCTCGCCTGCCTCGAGCTCGCGGTGCAGTGCGAGGGGCGCGACATCCAGACGATCGAGGGCGTCGCGCGGGGCACCGAGCTCCACCCCCTGCAGGCCGCGTTCGCCGACCTCGGCGGCTCGCAGTGCGGCTACTGCACCTCCGGCATGGTGATGACCGCCAAGGCGCTGCTCGACCGGGATCCCGCGCCGAGCCGGGAGCGGATCAAGGAGGCGCTGTCCGGAAACCTGTGCCGCTGCACCGGCTACCAGCAGATCTGGGAGTCGGTGGAGGAGGCGGCGCGCGTCATGCGGGAGGCCGGGCGATGAACGCACCCGAGAAGCCGCGCGCGAAGGCGCGCCCCGACAACCGGCCGTTCGAGACCGTCGGCAAGCCGCGCCGCCGGGTGGACGGGCGCGCGAAGACGATCGGCCAGCAGGTCTTCGCCGACGACCTCGTGCTGCCACGCATGCTGCACGCGAAGCTGCTGCGCTCGCCGCACCCGCACGCGATCGTCGAGTCGATCGACGCCACGCGCGCGCAGGCGCACCGGGGCGTGCACCTCGTGCTCACCGGCGCCGAGTTCCCGGTTCCGTACGGCATGATGCCGGTGTCGCTCGACGAGCATCCGCTCGCGCGCGAGCGCGTGCGCTACGTCGGCGACCCGGTGGCCGCGGTGATCGCCGTGGACGAGCAGACCGCGACCGCGGCGCTCGACCTGATCGACGTCAAGTACCGGGTCCTGCCCACGATCGGCTCGCCGGAGGAAGGCCTCGCCCACCCCGAGCCGCGCATCCACGAATACGGCCAGCAGGGCAACATCCACCGCAACCAGGCCTACGAGTTCGGCGACGTGGACGAGGTGCTGGCGCAGTCCGACCACGTCTTCGAGGACGTGTTCTTCTACGAAGGCAACACCCACCTGCCGATGGAGCAGCAGGCCTCGGTCGCGTCGATCGAGGGCGACGGCAAGCTCCTGCTCCAGACCAGCACCCAGAATCCCCACTACCTGCACCGCCAGCTCGCGCGCGTGCTGCAGGTCCCGGCCGCGCACATCCGCGTCATCGCGCTCGCCAACGGCGGCGGCTTCGGCGGCAAGTGCGACCCCGGCAACCACGAGTTCGTGGTGTCGAAGGCGGCGCTGATGCTCGGGCGCCCGGTGAAGATCTGCCTCACGCGCGAGGAGGTCTTCTACCAGCACCGCGGCCGCCACCCGGTGCTCATGAAGTTCCGCACCGGCGTCACCAAGGACGGGCGCCTCACCGCGATCCACCTGCAGACCCTGCTCGACGGCGGCGCGTACGGCTCGCACGGGCCGGCGAGCACCTTCTACACCGGCGTGCTGACGCCGGTGACCTACGAGCTGCCGCGCTTCAAGTTCGAGGCCTGCCGCGTGTTCACGAACAAGCCCGCGTGCGGCCCCAAGCGCGGGCACGGGACGCCGCAGCCGCGCTTCGGCCAGGAGGTGCAGCTCGACAAGATCGCCGAGCGCCTCGGCCTCGACCCGGTCGAGATGCGGCTCAGGATGGTCACCAAGCCCGACTCGCTCACCGCCAACTGGCTGCGCGTGGGCTCGACCGGGCTCGCGGAGTGCATCCGCAAGGCGGCCGCGATGTCCGGCTGGAAGGAGCGGCGCGGCCAGCTCGGGCCCGGGCGCGGCCTGGGCTTCGCCAGCTCGGCCTACATGTGCGGCGCCGGGGTGTCGATCTACTGGAACAAGATGCCGCACTCCGCGGTGCAGCTGCTGCTCGACCGCAGCGGCCAGGTGACGGTGTACTGCGGCGCGACCGAGATCGGCCAGGGCTCCGACAACGTGCTCGCCGCGCTGACCGCGGAGGCGCTCGGCATCGACCCGGTCAACGTGCGCGTGGTCACCGGCGACACCGGCCTCACGCCGATCGACCTCGGCTCGTACTCGAGCCGCGTGACCGTCATGATGGGCAACGCCGCGCTGCAGGCGGCGGGGCGCGTGCGCGAGATGCTCGCCATTGCCGCGGCGGAGACGCTCGACACGCTGCCCGACCGCGTCGTCTTCTCGCAGGACCGCGCCTTCGCCGCGGACGACGCCACCAAGTCGATGAGCTTCGTCGAGGCGATCGTGGCTGCGGAGACGAAGTTCGGCACCATCGCGTCGGTCGGCTCGTACGCGCCGCCGAAGCCGCCCGGCAAGTTCAAGGGCGCGGGGGTGGGGCCGTCGCCGGCCTACAGCTTCTCCGCCTGCGTGCTGGAGGCCGAGGTCGACCCGCGCACCGGCTGGATCACGGTGCCGAAGATCTGGATCGCGCACGACATCGGGCGCGCGCTGAACCCGGTGCTCGCGCGCGGGCAGACGATCGGCAGCGTGTACATGGGGCTGGGCGAGGCGCTGATGGAGGAGCAGGCGTTCCGCCGCCTGCCGCCCAAGCTCTCGAGCGCGCTCGTGCACCGCAACCCGTCGATGCTCGACTACAAGAGCCTCACGCACATGGACATGCCGGAGGTCGAGGTCGCGCTCATCGAGGACCCCGACCCGAACTGCCCGTACGGCGCGAAGGAGGTCGGGCAGGGACCGCTCCTGCCGGTGATGCCGGCGCTCGCGAACGCGATCCACGCCGCGGTCGGCGTGCGCATCGACGAGGTGCCGATCACGCCCGAGAAGGTGCTGCGCGCGCTGGAGAAGAAGGCGAAGGGCGAGACGCCGCGCGTGGGACCCGAGCGCTTCCCGTCGGTGCCGTACCCGGACCCGACCTTCGTCCTGCCGCCGTGGGAGGGCGGGGACGGCAACGAGCTGAAGGGGAGGAAGGCCGCATGATGCGCCTGCCGTGGTTCCGCTGGCACGCGCCGAAGAGCGTGTCCGAGGCGGCGAAGATCCTCGCGGGCGAGGGCCCGCAGGCGATGCTGATCGCCGGCGGCACCGACCTCGTGCCGAACATGAAGCGCCGGCACCAGACGCCGCAGACGCTGGTGTCGGTGCGCGGCATCGCCGACCTGAAGGTGCGCGCGAACGGGGCCGGGCTGCGCCTCGGCGCCGCGCGCACGCTGACCGAGATCGTGGAGGACGCGGACCTGCGTGCGAGCTACCGCGGGCTGTGGCAGGCCGCGGCGCAGGTCGCGACCGCGCACCTGCGCAACACCGGCACGCTCGGGGGCAACGTCTGCCTCGACACGCGCTGCACGTACTACAACCAGAGCCACGAGTGGCGCAAGGCGATCGGCTTCTGCCTGAAGCGCGAGGGCGAGACCTGCTGGGTCGCTACCGCCAGCAAGCGCTGCGTGGCGGTGTCGTCCACCGACACTGCGCCCGCGCTGATCGCGCTCGGGGCCAAGGTGCAGCTCGTCTCCGCGCAGGGCGAGCGCGAGCTCGCTCTCGCCGATCTCTACCAGAACGACGGCGTCGACTACCTCACCCGCCGCGCGGACGAGATCCTGACCGAGATCGCATTGCCCGACGCGACCGGGTGGCGCTCGACCTACTGGAAGCTGCGCCGGCGCGGCTCGTTCGACTTCCCGGTGCTCGGCGTCGCCGCGGCGGTGAAGCTCGCCCCGGACGGCGTCGTGGAAGACGCGCGCATCGCGCTCGGCGCTGCGGCCTCGCGGCCGTTCCTGGTGGAGAAGGCGGGCACGCTGCTGCGCGGCCGTAAGCTCACCGACGAGGCGATCGCCGCGGCGGCCGAAGCCACCGCTTCCCGCGCCAAGCCGATGGACAACACCGACCTCGACATCTACTGGCGCAAGGAAGTCGTGGACGACTTCGTCGGCTATGCGCTGCGCGAGGTGCGCGGCGACGACGTGTCCGCGACGCGGATGAAGATCGCGCGGCAGGCGCTCTGAAACAGGAACGGGGGCCGCAGCCCCCGTTCGGTCGCGGCCACCCGGATCAGCGGACCGATTTCTTCGCGCTGTCCACCGCGTCGGACGCAGCCTTCCCCGCCGACTTCGCGGCGTCCTTCGTTGCGTCCCACGCCTTGCCCGCGACCTCGGCGCCCTTGTCCGCGGCGCTCGCGGTCGCAGCGGCCGCGTCCCCGGCCATTTTGGCCGCGGAGTCGCCGGCCGCCTTCGAGGCTTCGACCGTCGCGTCCCAGGCTTTCGCGCTGACCTCGGCGGTCTTCGCGTACGCGCTCATCGTCGCGGCGGTGGCGCTCTCGGCCATCTTCGCGCCGCTCTCGCTCGCAGACTTCGCCATCTCGATGCTCGCGTCCACCGCCTTGCCGGTCATCTCGCTCGTCTTGGCCGCCATCTTCGCCGCGGTGTCCGCGGCGGCCTTGCCCGCGTCCGCGGCCGCCTTGGCCGCCTCGTCGGCAAGCTGCTTCGCCTTGTCCCACAGGTCGCTCATGACCGGATCTCCTTCTGGTGAGGGGCGGGTAGGCTAGCACTCCGTGGCCCGGGCCGTCATCTTCCCGACGGCTCATGTCGCCCGCACCCCGGAGGCGCGGTGATGCTGCGGCGGTCGGCCGGACGGGCCGCGGCTAGACGCGCCGGAACATCGTCCGCTTCGTGTTGCGGAAGTTCGGGCGCACCCGGGCGCTCCACGCGGTGTGCCGCACCGCGAGCCACGGCGCGCTGCCGAGCGTCTGCGGCGCGACGAGCTCGTAGCAGGCGTGGTAGCGCGGGCCGCCGTCCAGGCTGCGGAAGCGCTGCGTGCGGATCGTTCCCGGCACGGCGGCGAGGCCGGGCAGGTGCTCGGTGTCGTACCAGTCGTTGAATTCGCCCTCCGCTTCGGGCGCCACGTCGGTTTCGACGACGTAGTGGAACCGGACCGCGACGCCGTGCGCGGCGCCGCGCAGGTCCTGCAACCGCGCGAGCCGCACCGCCTCGACTGCCGGAACGCCGGCGGCCCCGGCGAACGCCGCGGCGAGCGGGGCCGCGGCGAGCGCGACCGGCTCGCCCAGCAGGAGATACGCGTACGCCTCGGCGCCGTCGAGGCTGACGTTGACGTTTGCCTGGGCGAGCGCGACGGACTGCGCCTGCGCCGCGGAGACGGCGGCCTGCGCGAGCGCGTCCGCCGCCGGCAGGGGCGCACGGCACTTGAATACGACCGCGTCGGTCTCGAAAGCTGGCATGGCGCTCCGCGAGGCTCCGGGGCGCGAGCATAGCGGGTCTGCCCGGCCGGGCAGACCCGGTCACTTCGGCGGCACCGTCCAGAGGTAGAGGGTCGAGGTGCCGATCTCCACGACGCGGTCGGGTTTCCAGTCGCCCATGTCGAACCCGTGCGAGACGATGCGGGTGCCGGGCCGCAGCTCCTCGAGCAGCTTGGGCTTGAGCTGCAGGTTGATCCGCGGCAGCAGGTAGAGCGTCACCACCGTCGCCTCGCCGTAGTCGACCTGGAAGAGATCCTGGTTGACGAAGCGCACGAGCTTGGCGACGCCCGCCTTGCGCGCGTTCGCGTTCGCCTCGCGGATGCGGTCGGGGTCGATGTCGATGCCGGTGCCGCGCACGCCGTAGCGCTTCGCCGCCGCGATCACGATGCGGCCGTCGCCCGAGCCGAGGTCGTAGAGCACGTCGCCGCGCTTCACCTTCGCGAGCCGCAGCATCGCGTCCACGACCGGCTGCGGGGTGGGAACGTAGGGTACGTCGAGCGCTGCCGGCGCGGACTGCGCGCGCGCGACGACCGGGAGGAGCGCGAGGCCCGCGCAGAGGGCGAGCACGGCGCCCCAGCGCGGCAGGCCGCGGGGGGCGAGGGGTCGTGGCCGGACCGGAGGCGCGCGCATGGCCGGCTAGAATAGCCGCAAAGCGCCGGCGGCCGGGCGGTGATCTTCCGTGCAGACTGCACGAGCGGCGTCCGGCGCGCGCGCGACAGGGAGCAAGCGCAGATGGCCGCGTCGGCGCCGTTGAAACTCGACATCTACCCGCACATCCTGCCGCGGCCGTACTTCGAGCGCATGCAGGCGATCGCGGCGAACGACCCGGCGCTCGCCGGCCAGCTCAAGCGCTGGGTGACCGTCCCGGTGCTGCACGACCTGGACGCCCGCATGCGCATGATGAAGCGCTTCCCCGGCTACAAGCAGGTGCTGACGCTGTCGATGCCGCCGCTGGAGTTCCTCGCCGGTCCGGAGGAGTCGCCCGCGCTCGCGCGCATCGCGAACGACAGCATGGCGGAGATCGTCGCGCAGCACCCCGACCTCTTCCCCGCGTTCGTCGCCTCGCTGCCGATGAACAACGTGCCGGCGGCGCTCGCGGAGATGGACCGCGCGCTCGGCACGCTCGGCGCGAAGGGCGTGCAGGTCTTCACCAACGTCAACGGGCGGGCGCTCGACGAGCCGGAGTTCTTCCCGGTCTTCGAGCGCGTGAGCACCCGGTACGACCTCCCGGTGTGGGTGCACCCGGCGCGCACCGCCCGGTTCGCCGACTACCCGGGCGAGCCGAAGTCGAAGTACGAGATCTGGTGGGCGTTCGGCTGGCCCTACGAGACCACCGCGTTCATGGCGCGGATGGTCTTCTCGCAGGTGCTGGAGCGGCTGCCGAAGCTGCGCATCATCACCCACCATCTGGGCGCGATGGCGCCGTACTTCGAGAGGCGCATCCGCTACGGCTACGACCAGTTCGGGAGCCGCACCGCCGACGAGGACTACGGCGCGCTGCTCGCGCGCATGGCGAAGCACCCGGTCGAGTACTTCCGCACGTTCCTCGGCGACACCGCGGTGAACGGGTCGGCCAGCGCGCTGCGCTGCGGGCTCGACTTCTTCGGCGCGCGGCGGGTGCTGTTCGGGACCGACTGTCCGTTCGACCCGCACGGCGGCCCGCTCTTCATTCGTGAGACGATCCGGGCGATCGACTCGCTCGGGCTCCCGCGCGCCGAGCGCGACGGGATCTATTTCGGCAACGCGCTGCGGATCCTGCGGTTGAGGCTGCCGGCGGCGCGGCCCGCCGCCGGGCGGGCGCCAGCGCGCAGAAAGGCACGGCAATGACCACCCAGAGACCGGACGCGTCGGGCTTTCCCGCCGACATCTACACCGAACCGGCGGAGATCGACCCGGACACGCTGAAGAACCTCGGCCCGCTCGCGCCGCTCGCCGGCGTGTGGGAGGGCAAGCGCGGCCTCGACGTGAACCCGAAGGCGGACGGGCCCGCGGAGGACGCGTACACCGAGCGCTACGAGCTGCACCCGATCGACCCGCAGCCGAACGGGCCGCAGCTTCTCTACGGGCTGCGCTATCACCAGCACGTGCTGCGGCCGGGGAAGCCCGAGACCTTCCACGACCAGGTCGGCTACTGGCTGTGGGAGCCGGCCACCGGGACGGTCGTGCAGACGCTCACGATTCCGCGCGGCCAGGTCGCGCTGGCGAGCGGGACGGCAGCGCCGGATGCAAAGGCGTTCGAGCTCGTGTGCACGTTCGGCTCGCCGACCAACGGGACCTGCTCGATCCCGTTCCTCGACCACGCGTTCCGGACCCTCGAATACCGCATCAAGGTGGCGGTGAACGGCGACGGCACCTGGTCCTACGATCAGCTCACGCTGCTGAAGATCGCCGGGACCGACCAGCTCTTCCGCCACACCGACCGCAGCACGCTGCGCAAGGTCGGCGCGCCCGCGCCGAACTGGCTGCTGCGCGGGAGCGGCGGCTGAGTCGCGCGCCGGGGCGCGCGCCGCTCAGCTCGGGTCGAAGACCGGCACTCTCGCGCCCGCCGCCGCGGCCGCCGGGATGTCGGGCGTCGCGTAGGTGAGGAAGCTCTCGGGCAGCGCGGTGCCCCAGTACACGCCGGTGCCGCGCTCCTCCTCGTTCCAGGTCACCGGCTCCCAGTCGGGCGCGGTGACGAGATAGCTGCCCGAGTACACCTCGACGCGGTTGCCGCCGGGCTCGTAGGAGTAGAGGTAGAAGCCCTGCGAGTTGTTGTGGCGCGACGGGCCCGCCTCGATGAAGATGCCGTTCTCGGCGAGGATGTCCGCGGCGCGCAGCACGTCGGCGCGGTCGTCCACCCAGAGCGAGAAGTGGTGCAGCCGGCCGCTGCCGCCCTTGACGTCGAGCACGTAGGCGACCTGGTGATGCATGATCGAGGGACTGAGCCAGGCGCCGATCTCCTTCGTGCCGCGCTCGAAGACCACCTGCTCGTGCAGCCGGAAGCCGAGCGCCTGCTGCACGAACGCGCGGTTCGCCGGGACGTCGCGCGCGAGCAGCGCGAGGTGATCGGTGCGCCGCACGTTCACGCCCTTCGCCGTGTACCGCATCGGCAGGTTCTTGAGCGTGGAGCGCAGGTGGTCGGGCGCGACGAACTTCTGCTCGTCGTAGTAGACCTCCATGAGATGGCCGTCCGGGTCGCGGAACCGGTAGCTGCGGCCGCGGCAGAAGTCGCCGTCGATCCAGCCGATCCCGCGCCCGGTCGCCGCGATCGCCTGCACGCGCCGCTCGAGCGCGGCGGGACTCACTGCGCGCCACGAGATGCAGCCGACGCCCGGCTGCGCGGCGGCGGTGAGCTTGAGCGCGCTCGCCGCGTGGTCGCCGTACCCGCGCAGGTACGCGGAGGAGCCGGCGACGTGCACGACCTCCATGCCGAGGACGTCCTTGAAGTACCACAGGCTGCGGTCGAGCTTGGGCGTCAGCAGCTCGACGTTGCCCAGATGGGCGATGTCCTGCACGGGATCGGCTTGCGCGCTCATCGGCGGTCTCCTCGGGCGCGGCGGCGGGGCCGCGCATGGGAACCAACGTAGTGCGCCGGCCGCGCCCCCGCCCTGACCTGGATCAAACTCCGCGCGCCGCCGCGGGGCGATGGCGTAAGATCGCGCGAGCCGGTGCCATTGCGCGATGTCCGAAACGACCCGCTGGGCCTTCCCCGAGAACCTGCAGCCGAAGCAGGCCGATTTGCGCTTCAACCTCCAGGCGGCCCTGGACGCCGCGGTGCTCCTGCGCACGGAAGTCCCGGAGGATGCGTTCACCGCTTCCACCCTGGGCACCGAGCGCGTCGGCAACGGCGTCGTGATCCGCGCCGACGGGCTGGTGCTCACGATCGGCTATCTCATCACCGAGGCGACCTCGATCTGGCTCGCGACCAACGCGGGCCAGGTCCTGCCCGCCCACGCGGTCGCCTACGACCAGGTCACCGGCTTCGGGCTCGTGCTGCCGCTCGGCCGGCTCGACGCGCCCGTGCTCGCGCGCGGGTCGGCGGCCGCCGCGGCGGTGCGCGACGACGTGGTCGTGATCGGGCACGGCGGCCGCGCCCACGCGCTGCAGGCGGAGCTCGTCGCGAAGCGCGAGTTCGCGGGCTACTGGGAGTACGTGCTGGACGAGGCGCTGTTCACCGCGCCGCCGCACCCGCAGTGGGGCGGCGCGGCGCTCGTCGACGGCGACGGGCTGCTGCTCGGCATCGGCTCGCTCCTGGTGCAGGACCCGGCCGCGCTCGGCGGCGGCGCGCAGCAGGGCAACATGTTCGTGCCGATCGACCTGCTCGATCCCATCCTCGACGACATGCTGAGCCTCGGCCGGCCGCGCGGGCCGGCGCGGGCGTGGCTCGGCATGTACACCGCGGAGGACGGCGATCGGATCGTGGTGGCGGGGCTCGCCACCGGCGGCCCGGCCGAGCTCGCCGGGGTGCGGCTCGGGGACGTCGTCGCCGAGGTCGGCGGGGAGCGCGTCGCCGGGCTGGCGGCGCTGTGGCGCGTCGTCTGGCGCCAGGGTCCGGCCGGCGCCGAGGTGCCGCTCGGGCTCCTGCGCAACGGCGCGGCGCGGCAGGTGCGGGTGCGCACCGCCGACCGCAACGACTTCCTCAAGAAGCCGCCGCTGCATTGAGCGCGGACGCGGTCGCGACGCGCCTCCTCGGGGCCGCCCGCGAGCTGTCGCGCGCGCTGGCGCGGCTGCGATTCGCGGCGCCGGTCGCGCACGTGTACGACCCGCTCCAGTACGCGTGGGCGCCGTACGAGGCGTACGTCGGCCGCTACGGCGCGGGCGCGAAGCGCGTGGTGCTGCTCGGCATGAACCCGGGTCCGTTCGGGATGATGCAGACCGGCGTGCCGTTCGGGGAGGTGGCCGCGGTCCGGGACTGGATGGGGATCCGCGCGCCGGTCGCGCGACCGCGCCGCGAGCACCCGAAGCGCCCGATCGAGGGCTTCGCGTGCGCTCGCTCGGAGGTGAGCGGGCGGCGCCTCTGGGGATGGGCCGCCGCGCGCTTCGGCGCCGCGGACGCGTTCTTCGCCCACTGGTTCGTGCTCAACTACTGCCCGCTCGTGTTCCTCGAGGCGTCGGGGCGCAACTTCACCCCGGACCGGCTGCCCGCCGCGGTGCGCGCCGAGGTCGAGGCCGCGTGCGACCGGCACCTCGCGATCGCCCTGACCGCGCTCGCGCCGCGCTGGACGATCGGCGTTGGCGCGTTCGCGGAGAAGCGCCTCCGCGCGGTGCTGGAGAGCCCGCTCGTCGACGGCGCGGTCGCGCGCCGGATGCGCGTCGGGCAGATCCTGCATCCGAGCCCGGCGAGCCCGGCGGCGAACCGCGGCTGGGAAGCGGCGGCCGAGAAGCAGCTCGCCGCCCTGGGCGTGCCGCTCGGCGGCTAGGGGTAGAGCCCGCGCCCGCGCGCGAAGAGCCGGGTGAGCCCGAGCAGCGTGTCGATGTTCGGCGTCGGCACGCCCACCTTCTGGCCGATCTCGCGCACGACCGCGACGATCCCGTCGAGCTCGATCGGGCGCCCGGCCTCGACGTCCTGCAGCATCGAGGTCTTGAAGGCGCCGAGCTTGCGCGTCACCGCGTTGCGGTCCGCGGCCGACTGGGTGACGCCGCAGCCGATGCGCGCGCCGATCGCGGCCGCCTCGCCCATCGCCGCCGCGCAGAACGCGCCCACCAGGTCGTCGTCGAGGATGCGATCGCCGGTGGCGCCGGTGATGGCCGACACCGGGTTCATCGTCATGTTGCCCCAGAGCTTGTACCAGATGTCGCGCTGGATGCGCTCCGAGAGCTGCGCGTCGAACCCGGCGCGCGCGAGCTCGGCCACGAGCCGCTCGACGCGCGCGGAGCGGCCGCCGGCCGGCTCGCCCACGATCAACCCCGCGCCCATGCCGTGCCGCACGAGGCCCGGCTCGGGCGACGCGCAGCTCGCGTGCACGACGCAGCCCACGACGTGGCGGGTCGGGATCGCCGCGCCGATCGCACCCTGCGGGTCGACCGTCGCGAGCCGCGTCCCGGCGTAGGGGCCGGGCAGCCCGTCGAAGAACCACCACGGCACGCCGTTCATCGCGACGAGCACCATCGTGCCGGGGCCGAGCAGCGGCCCGATGCGCGCCGCGACCGCGGCGAGCGCGGGGCCCTTCACCGCGACCACCACGAGATCCTGCGCGCCGAGGCGGGCGGGGTCTTCCTCCGCCGCGACGCGCGCGACGATCGTGGCGCCGCCCTGCACGAGCCGCAGCCCGTGCCGGCGCAGGGCGGCCAGCGTCGCGCCGCGCGCGACCGCGCTCGCGTCGTGTCCCGCCGCGCCGAGCCGCGCGCCGATGAACCCGCCGATCGCGCCGGCGCCGTAGATGCAGACCTTCATCGGCGGCGCCTCAAGGCATGTCCTGGTCGGTGTAGATCAGCGATACCCGGGCGTCGTCGGGCACCGACGGCATGGTCGCGCTCCAGTCGGCGTAGCGCGTGCGCAGCTGCGCGAGCCGCTCGGGATGCCGCGCGGCGAGGTTCGCGCGCTCGCGCTCGTCGGCCTCGACGTCGAAGAGGTACTCGTGCGCGCCGATCGCGAGGTATTTCCACTTCCCCTCGCGCAGCGCGCGCTGGTCGCGGTGCTTCATGCGCCAGTAGAGCGCCCGGTCGAAGCAGCGGCCGGGATCGCGCAGCACCGGCAGGAGCGAGGCGCCGTCGAGCGGGTAGTCCGGATGCGCCTGCGCGCCCGCCGCCGCGAAGAACGTGGCCACCCAGTCCATCGTGATCGCGAGCTGGCCGGTGACGCCGCCGGCGGCGACCGCACGCGGCCAGTGCACGACGTAGGGCACCCGGATCCCGCCCTCGGTGAGGTCCATCTTCCCGCCGACCAGCGGCCAGTTGTCGGAGAAGCGCTCGCCGCCGTTGTCGCTCGTGAACACGAGCAGCGTGTCGTCGAGCAGGCCGCCCGCCTCGAGCGCGGCGGCGAGCTGCCCGATGCCCTCGTCCATGTGGTGGATCATGCGCTGGTAGATGCGGATCGAGCCGCCGTCGAGGTGCGCGATGCGGCCGACCAGCCCGGCGGCGAGCGCGGCGTCGTCGCGCGTCTCCCACGGCCAGTGCGGGGCGGTGTAGTGCAGGCTGAGCAGGAAGGGCGCGCGGTCGGCGGCGCGCGCGCGGACGTACGCCACCGCCCGCTGCGAGAGGAGGTCGGTGAGATACCCCTCGGCGCGCGCGGGCGCGCCGTTCTCCTGCAGGTCGTGCTTGCCCTCGCGGTCGGTGTGCGTGAAGTAGTCGACGCCGCCCGAGTTCGGCCCGAAGTGCTCCTCGTAGCCGCTCTTCAGCGCGCCGAAGTGCGGCGGGTAGCCGAGGTGCCACTTGCCGACGAGCGCGGTCCGGTAGCCCGCGTCGCGCAGGATCGACGGGAGCGTGGGATGCGACGGCGCGAGCCCGAGCTCGGGGTTGCCGCGCGCGCGTCCCGACATCGGCTCCTCGGCCGCGCCGCGCAGGCGATACTGGTAGCGCCCGGTCATCAGGGCGAAGCGCGTCGGCGAGCACACCGGCGAGTTCGAGTAGCCCTGGGTGAACCGCAGCCCGCGCGCGGCGAGCCGGTCGATGTTGGGCGAGACCGGCGCGCGGCCGCCGTAGCAGCCGAGGTCGGCGTAGCCGAGGTCGTCGGCCAGGATGAAGACGAAATTCGTAGTCACGTCGCGGTCGCCTGATCAGCCGGTCGTCGAGCCGGGCGCGCCGGTCCGCGCCGCCCGCGTCCGGGTCACTGCACCGACGCGAGCGTCGCCCGGTCGGCCATCAGGACCACCGCGTTCCCGCTCGCCGAGGACTGCGCGTACTCGCCGTACTGTCGGCCGGCGAGCTGCGCCCCGTCGCCGGCCATCGCGCGCGCGACGCCGAGCAGCGTCGCCAGCGGGCGGCCGCCCATCTCCGCGCCGACGAGGCGGCTGTAGTCCCCGAAGCCCGCGATCGCGTCGTCGACCGCGCCGGCCTTCAGCTTGTCGATGAACGCCCTGTCTCCCGCCACGCGCTCGGGTGTCGGCATGTTGTGGCGCCCGCGCACCAGGGTGTGCGCGAAGGCGGTGCTCGCGAGGAACACCGCGCGGCGGCCGAGCCGCTTCGCGGTCGCGTGCACCGCCGCGCCCGCCCGCAGGCACTCGGCGTGGTCCGACATGAGCACGCTGGGGATGCCGACCACCGCGACCTGCGCGTCGGGATCGAGGTGCTTGAGCGGCACGTAGGTCCCGTAGTCCCAGTCGTAGTGCGGCGAGTCGTTGCGCACCGCAGGCACGCCGGCGCGGCCGAGCTCCTCGATCAGCGCGGCGGCGAAGTCGGCGTCGCCGCGATAGCGATACGGCAGCCCGGGAATCAGGTTCGGCGCCTCGTCGGCGACGCACATGCCCTCGTGCACCGCCTGGCAGGTGACGACCCAGTCGAAGGTCGCGACCCAGTGCGCCGAGGCGATGACCCACAGCTCGGGCCGCAGCGCGCGGCGCACCGCGGCGCCCATCTCGCGCTCGCCCGCCACCAGGGTCCGCTGGAAGTCGGGCGTGATCTCGTCGCGCCCGAGCGTGGGCACGTGCGCGACGACGGCGGCGGCGATGATTCCGGTCATGGTGCTCCTCTCCTGGCTTGCGCGCGTGCAAGGATAGCCGTTCGGACCCGGATCGGCGCGCCGCGCGTCCGGTTCAGTACTCGATCCGCGCCACCGCGCGGAGCTGCTCCGGCGTGGCGGCGGGCAAGCCGAAGAACTCGAGGTACGCGGGGATCTGCTCGAACAGCATGTCGGTGCCGACCTGGATCGCGCAGCCCCGGTCGCGCGCCGCACGCAGGAGCGGTGTCAGCTCCTGCTTCATCACCACGTCGCCGACGAGCGCGGCGCGGTCGAGCCGCGCGGCGTCGATCGGCAGCGGATCGCCGTCCCGCATGCCGAGCGGCGTGGCGTTGACGACGATGTCGCAACCGGCGGGATCGCGCGCGCCGGTCGTGACGGCGAGCGCAGGGTGGCGGACGCGCAGCCGGCGGCCGAGCGCTTCGGCCGCGCCGGCGTCCAGGTCGAACAGCGACAGCGCTCCCGCGCCGGCGGCCGCGCACGACGCCGCGATCGCCGCCCCGGCGCCGCCGCTGCCGACGACCAGCACCCGCGCGCCGGCGAGGCGCCGGCCCTTGCGCACGACGGCGCGCACGAAGCCTTCCCCGTCGAAGATGTCGCCCTGCAGCCGGCCGTCCGGCGCGCGCCGGACGGCGTTGCACGAGCCGGCGACGCGCACGGCCGGCGTCGCCTCGTCCAGCAGCGCGACCGTCGTCACCTTGTGCGGCATGGTGACGAGCGCGCCGCCGATGTTGCTCAGCCGGAACAGCAGCTTCAGGAACTGCGGATACGCGTCGGCCGTGACGCCCATCGGCACCACGACGGCGTCGATGCCCGCCTGCTCGAAGTACGGGTTGTAGATCAGCGGCGCCTTGAACGCCTCGGTGGGGAAGCCGAGGTGCGCGATCAGGGTCGTCGTGCCGCGGATCACGGCTAGCGCTGCGACCCCCGGGCGGCGGCGACCGCGGCGCGCAGGCCGAGCAGATAGCTGTCGGCGCCGAAGCCGGCGATCTGGCCGCGCGCCACGGCCGCGATCACCGAGTGGTGCCGGAACGCTTCGCGCGCGTGGACGTTCGACATGTGCACCTCGACCACCGGCACGGTCAGGATCGCGAGCGCGTCGCGGATCCCGTAGCTGTAGTGCGTCCAGGCGCCGGCGTTGATGACCACGCCGTCGACGGCCTCGGCGTGCGCGCGGTGGATGCGCTCGCACATCGCGCCCTCGCCGTTGGTCTGGAAGCACTCGAGCTCGACGCCGAGCTCGCGCGCGAGCGCCTGCGCCCGGGCGTCGATCTCGGCCAGCGTCGCGGTGCCGTACTGCGCCGGGTCGCGCTTGCCGAACATGTCGAGGTTGATGCCGTGCAGGATGAGGAACTTCATGGGCGTCGCGACGGGATCGGGGTTGGCGCGCGGCGGCTGCGGCGCGACCGCCGCGCGTCCGCGGCGGCCGGCCGGGCGCCGCGCAGGGCCGCCTGCCGCGCCCGGGTCACAGCTTGATGCAGACGTTCCTGAGCTCGGTGTAGAACTCGAGCGAGTGCACGCCGCCCTCGCGCCCGATGCCCGACTCCTTCGACCCGCCGAACGGCGTGCGCAGGTCGCGCAGGAACCACGAGTTCACCCAGCAGATCCCGACGTCGATCTTCGCCGCCACGCGGTGCGCGCGCGCGAGGTTCGTCGTCCAGATCGTCGTCGCCAGGCCGTAGGGCGTGTCGTTCGCGAGCGCGACCGCCTCGTCCTCGGCGTCGAACGGCCGGATGTGGCAGCACGGCCCGAAGATCTCCTCGCGGATGACCGCCGACGACTCGGGCAGCCCGGTCCAGATCGTCGGCTGGATCCAGGAGCCGTTCTTCAGCTCGCCGGGCATGTCGGGCACGCCGCCGCCGGTTACCACCGTCGCGCCGTCCGCAACCGCCTTCTTGTAGTACGAGAGCACCTTGTTGCGGTGCTCCTGGCTGATCAGCGGTCCGATGCCGGTGGCCTTGTCCTCGGGCCGTCCCGGCTTCATGCCCTCGGCGCGGGCCTTCAGCGCCTGCACGAAGCGCTCGAAGATCGCCCGCTCCACGTAGACGCGCTCGGTGCCCAGGCACACCTGGCCGCAGTTGGCGAACGCGGCGCGCCCGATGCCTTCGACCGCCGCGTCGAAGTCGCAGTCGGCGAACACGATGCCCGCGTTCTTGCCCCCGAGCTCGAAGGACACCGCGCGCGTGCCCTCGGCCGCCGCCTTCATGATCGCGGTGCCGGTGCGCGTCTCGCCGGTGAAGGTGATCGCGTCCACGCCCGCGTGCCGCGTGAGGAACTCGCCGGCGGAGCCCGGGCCGAACCCGTGCACGACGTTGTACACGCCCTTCGGCACGCCGACCTTGTTCATCACCTCGCCGAGCAGCGTCGCCGTCGAGGGCGTCTCCTCGGAGGGCTTGACGACGACCGCGTTGCCGCAGGCGAGCGCGGGCCCGACCTTCCAGGTCATCAGCAGCAGCGGCAGGTTCCACGGGCAGATCACCCCCACGACGCCCTTCGGCACGCGCAGCGCGTAGTTGAGCGCGCCCTTGCCGTCGGGCGTCGCCATCTGGAACGCCTCGGTGGGCACGTTCTTGACCACGTCGGCGAAGATCTTGAAGTTGGCCGCGCCGCGCGGAATGTCGATGTGGCTCGCGAGCGACAGCGGCTTCCCGGTGTCGGCGACCTCGGCCTGGAGGAAGTCGTCGAAGCGGCGGTTGATCTCGTCGGCGACCGCATAGAGCATCTCGGAGCGCTGCGCGATGTCCAAGCCGCCCCACGGGCCGGCGAGCGCCGCGCGCGCGGCGCGCACGGCGGCGTCGACCTCGGCCTCGCCCGCCTCGGACACGAGGCCGATCAGGCGGCCGTCGGTCGGCGCGCGGTTCTCGAAGGTCTTGCCCGATCTCGCGGCGACGAACTCGCCGTTGATGAAGTTCAGGGTGCGCAGCGCTGCGGCATCGCCGGTCGGCCTGGGTACGGAGCTCATGGTGTCCTCTCGTTGTGCCGCGCGGACCACCGCGGGCCGATGGGGGCGCGCGCAGCCGATCGCGGCGCGGCCGGAGACGCCGCTATCATGCCACCCGGGGGGCACCTCACGTCAAGGGGAGTCAGGGGAAGCGCATGGATCACCCGCCGCATCGCCACGCCGCCGCCGTGGACGTCCACGCGCACTGGTACCCGCGCGAGTGGCTGGACCTGGTGCGCACCCACGGGCCGGCCCACGGCGTCGAGTGGACGGACGTGCCCGGCAAGGGCCCGCAGTTCAAGGTCTCCTATCTGGCGACGGGGCCGGCCGGGCCGCGCTTCGTCGACCTCGACGCGCGCATCGAGGCGATGGACGCGCAGGGCGTCGCGGTGCACGCGCTCTCGCTCTCGCAGCCGATGGTCTACTGGGCGGGGGCGGAGCTCGGCGAGCGCCTCGCCGCGGTGTTCAACGAGGCGCTCGCGCGCGCGCACGAGCGCCACCCGCAGCGACTGGTGGGGCTCGCGACGCTGCCCCTGCAGGCGCCCGACCGCGCGGTGCGCGAGGTGGAGCGCGCGCGCGCGCTGCCGGGCGTGCGCGGCTTCTACGCGGCCACCGAGGTGCTCGGCAAGGAGCTCTCCGACCCGTCCTTCTTCCCGGTCTACGAGCGCATCGAGGCGAGCGGGCTGCCGCTCTTCCTGCACCCGGTGTTCGTGATCGGGCACCAGCGCCTCGCCGCGCACTACCTCACCAACCTGCTCGGCAACCCGTTCGAGACCGCGATCGCCGCGGCGTACCTCGTCTTCGGCGGCGTGCTCGACCGCTTCCCGCGCCTCGACGTCGTGCTGCCGCACGCGGGCGGCGCGTTCCCGTGGCTGGTCGGGCGGCTCAACCGCGGCTGGGAGAAGCGCGCCGACCTCAAGCACATCGCCCACCCGCCGCTCGAGTACCTGCGGCGCTTCCACTACGACACCATCGGCTACTCCGACGCGGTGCTCGAGTTCCTCGTGCGCCACGTCGGCGCCGACCGCGTCGTCATGGGGAGCGACTACTGCTTCCCGATCGCCTACGAGCAGCCGGTGACGAACGTCACCGGGAACTCGCTCATCGACGAGGCGGCCAAGGCGCTCATCGTCGAGGGCAACGCGCGGCGGCTGCTGCGGCTGTAGGCGCACGTGCCGGAGTTCATGGCCCCAGCCAGTGCGCTGCCGGCCGCGACAGAAACGCTTCCAGGCGCACGCCCTCACCGCCCACGAGCAGGCTGCGGTTCACCTTGAACCGCGCCGCGAACGCCGCGCTGCCCGCGTGCGCGACCGGCGCGCGGCCGCTCTTGACCTCGATCGCGACGAGCCGCCGCCCCGCCTGAACGACGAAGTCCACCTCCAGGTTGTGCTCGCGCCAGTACCCGACGCGGCAGGCGCCGCCCGCCCCGGCGTTGACGAGGTGCGCTCCCACGGCCGATTCCGTGAGCCGGCCCCAGAGCTCGCGATCGGCCCGCGCCTCCTCGATCGAGCAGCCCGAGAGCGCGCTCATGAGCGCGGTGTTCAGCACCTGGAGCTTCGGGCTCGACCCGCGGCTGCGCGCCGCGTCGCCCGCGTATTTGGGCAGGCCGCAGACCATGCCGGCGCCGCCCAGCAGCTCCAGGTAATGCGCGAGCGTGGTGGTATTCCCCGCGTCCTGCAGCTGCCCGAGCATCTTCGTGTACGAGAGCACCTGCCCCGAGTAGCGGCAGGCCAGCTCGAACAGCCGCCGCAGCAGCGCCGGCTTGTCCACGCGCGTGAGCAGCAGCACGTCGCGCGCTATCGAGGTCTCGATCAGGCTGTCGGCCACGTAGCGCGACCAGCGCGCGGGCTCATCGACGAGCGGCGCCGCCCCCGGGTAGCCGCCGTAGAAGAGATACTCGTCGAGCGACCACCCGAAGGCCGCGCGCATTTCCGCGTACGACCAGTGCGGCAGGTGCAGGATCTCGAAGCGCCCGGCCAGGCTCTCGCTCAGGCCCCGCGCGACCAGCAGCGGCGCCGAGCCCAGCACCACGACCTTGAGCGGCCGCCGCGCGCGCGTGTCCTCGTCCCAGTGGCGCTTGACGGTCTCCGACCAGGCGGGGATCTTCTGGATCTCGTCCAGGACCAGCACGGCGCCGGCCTTGCCGGTTTCCAGCCGGGCCGCTTCCCACTGCTGGCCGATCCAATCGGCGCCGCGCAGCGTCGGCTCGTCCGCGCTCGCGTAGCGTACCGGCGCGGCCAGTCGCGCGGTGACCTGCTGCACCAGCGTCGACTTGCCGACCTGGCGCGGCCCCGCCACCACCTGCATGAACCGGCGCGGCTCGGCCAGGCGCCGCGCCAGCTCGGCGGCCTGCGGGCGCTGATACGGACGCTTCAATTTACTCATGACATTGAGTAGTTTTACTCAATATCGTGAGCAAGACAAGCCCGGGCAACGGCACCCGCAGCCACGGGCCGCGCAGCCATCCCGCGCGACAAAGCCCTAGAATGCGGCGCTCCCGCCCCTTGCGCCGCATGCCGCTCGAACGACCCACGTCAGCACCTCCTTCGCCGCGGCAGGCGTGCGCCGATTTCGGTGGCCTCTACGCCGTCAACGGCTTCGTCGCGTTCATCTTCGCCGCGTCGGGGCCGGTCGCGATCGTCCTCGCCGTCGGCACGCGCGGGGGGCTGAGCGCGTCGGACCTCGCGTCGTGGATCTTCGGCTCGTTCTTCGTCAACGGCCTGATCAGCATCGCGTTCTGCTGGTTCTACCGCCAGCCGCTCGTGTTCTTCTGGACCATCCCCGGCACCGTGCTGGTCGGCCCGGCGCTCGGCCACCTGAGCTTCCCCGAGGTCATCGGCGCCTTCGTCGCCACCGGCGTCCTGATGCTCGCGCTCGGCCTCTCGGGCTGGGTGCGGCGCGCGATGGAGGCGGTGCCGATGCCGATCGTCATGGGGATGGTGGCGGGCGTGTTCCTGCGCTTCGGGCTGGACCTGGTGTTCGCGGTCCGCGACGACTTCTGGATCGCCGCGCCGATGGTTGCGGCGTTCGTCGCGCTGAGCGCCGCGCCGCGGCTCGCGCGCGCGCTGCCGCCGCTGATCGGCGCGATGATCGTCGGCGGAGCGCTCATCGCGCTGCTCGGGCGCTTCGACGCCGCGGGCGCGGGCGGCTGGACCCTCGTGCGGCCGAACCTCTACGCGCCGGTGTTCTCGTGGCAGGCGATGGTGGAGCTCGTCGTGCCGCTCGCGATCACGGTGCTCGTGGTCCAGAACGGGCAGGGGGTGGCGGTGCTGCGCGCCGCGGGCCACGCGCCGCCGATCAACGCGGTCACCGCGGCCTGCGGCGCCGGCGCGCTCGTCACCGCCTTCGTCGGCGCGGTCTCCACCTGCCTCACCGGGCCGGTCAACGCGATCATCTCCAGCTCGGGCGACAAGTCGCGCCACTACACCGCGGGCATCCTGGTCGGGATCCTCGCGCTCGGGTTCGGCCTCGCCTCGCCCGTCTTCGTGCGGCTCATGCTCGCGACGCCGAAGGCGTTCATCGCCGCGCTCGCGGGGCTCGCCATGCTGCGCGTGCTGCAGGCGGCCTTCACGATCTCGTTCAAGGACCGCTTCGCCCTCGGCGCGCTCGTCACTTTTCTCGTCACGGTGGCCGACGTGCCGATCCTCAACATCGGCGCCGCGTTCTGGGGGCTCGTGTTCGGGTTCGCGACGTCGTGGCTGCTCGAGCGCGGGGATTTCGCCGCGCCGCGGCGCTGAGTGCGGCCGGCACGGTGAGCGGCGCCCTCGCACCGCGCGACCGCCTGCTGCACGGCTCGCCGCTGCGCCGGCGCGGGGCGTGCGTCGCGATCGGCGCGGCGCTCGCCGCGGTGCTCGCGGCCGCGACCAGCGTCCAGCTCGGACTGTTCGCGGGCATGCGCCCGGACATCGCGGCGGTCTTCCGCGCCGCGCTCGCCGCGTCCACCGTCCTCGCGCTGGTGCCGGTGACGATCCTCTGGTTCCTCGACCGCCGCGAGCGCGAGACGCCGTGGCTCTTCGCCGCGGCGTTTCTGTGGGGCGCGGTCATCGCGACCGCGCTCGCGCTCCCGTTCAACACCGCGTTCTCCGCCGCGGTCGACGCGTGGTTGGTCCAGCACCCGGTGGTCGGACGGACGCTCGGCCCGGACGCCGCGCAGATGATCGCGGCGCCGATCTCCGCCCCGATCGTCGAGGAGCTCGCCAAGGCGCTCGGCGTCGCGCTGCTCTTCTGGCTGCTGCGCGCCGAGTTCGACAACATGCGCGACGGCTTCGTGTACGGCGCGCTCGTCGGCCTCGGCTTCACCTGGTTCGAGTCGGCCCTGTACGTCGCGCAGGGCTACGCCCAGTTCGGCGCGCCCCCGTGGGGCATGCAGCTCGGCTGGCGTTACGCGCTCCTGGGCTTCGGCGGGCACGCGATGTTCACCGGCATCTTCGGCGCATTCCTCGGCGTCGCCATGCAGACGCGCCGGCGCTGGCTGAAGGTCCTCGCGCCGCTCTGCGGGCTCGTGCTCGCGATCGCCGCGCACTTCGTGAACAACGCGCTGCCGCTCCTCTTCGCGCTCGCCGGCGCGGCGCGCGGCGAGCCGCCGCCCGCGGCGCAGGAGGCGCCGCCCGACCTCGGCTTCATCGAGGCCTTCCTGATCGGCAGCGCGGTCGAGCTCACGATCTTCCTGCCCTTCGTCGCGGTCATGGCGTTCGCGCTCTGGCGCAGCGGCGTGTGGGAGCGGCGCGTGATCCGCGAGGAGCTCGCGCAGGAGGTGGGCCGGACCGTGCGCGAGGACGAGTACCGCGCAATCGCCGCCGACCGGATGTTCCGCACGCGCCGCATCGACCGGCTGCGCCGGCGCGAGTCGGCCGCACTGGTGAACGCGCAGCACGAGCTCGCGTTCCGCAAGCGCCGCGTGCGCGATGACGGCGCCGACCCGGAGCGTGACCGGCTGGTCGCCGGCTGGCGCGCGGAGATCGCGCGGTTGCGCGCCGGGTGAGGCCCGATCAGAGCGCGCCGGCCGCGGCGGAGATCAGCATCAGCGCGATCAGCACGACGGTCGCGACGGCGAGACGGTCCACGCGCATGGTTTCCTCCGCAGTCCCGGACATGCGGAGAGGCTAGGCCGCCGGGCCCGCGCCGTCAGTCCGTCGAGCGGATTAAGACCCGCCTGCGCGCGTGACGCAGTGCACGCGCGCTACCGCGCCCGCGGCTTGCAGGCCTCGGGCTTGCCGTCGCGGTAGGCGGGCGTAATGCCGGTCGGCGTGGCCTCGCCGAACCCCACCCAGTAGGCCTGGCCGTCGAGGCAGATCTTGCGCAGCGTCCAGGCCTGGAGCTGCGTCTCGATCCGCACCGTGTCGAGGAGCAGCTCGTCGAGGGTGACCCGCCGCTCCAGGCGCGGATCGAGGCGCGGGGTGGGAAGCTGCGCGTGCGCAGCCGGCACGGCGACGAGTGCCCCGAGGAGCGCCGCAGGCGCCGCATATCGCCCGATCATCGTCGTTTCCTCCTTCGTGCGAATGGCGCGCGGCGCGCCTAGCGCGGCGCCGCGCCGAAAATCCGCGTGATCGTCTCCTCGCGCGCGCCCTGCCACGCGCGCACGAGGGGTTCGCCGATCGGCATGTCCGGCTGCACGAACATGAGCGAGGTCACCGGCGACGCGCCCGCGAAGGGCGCCCGGCCCGCGGCGCCCTCGTCCTGGACCACGAACACGTACCGGATGCCCGAGCTCGTCGACACGCGGCCGGTCGAATAGGTGAACGTCTCGGTGTAGCGCGTGCCGACGAGCTGCAGGTGGCCGAGGTAGACGGGAGCGGCCGCTTTCGGCACCCGGAACGCGACCCGCGGCCAGGTGATGCGATAGTCGTCTCCGAAGCCACCCTGGCCGATGCCGCTGACCACGTAGTGTCCCGGCGGCAGCCGCCAGACGAACGACCCGTCCGCGCGCGCGACGGCGTGCGACTGGTAGGGGGTTCCGGCGTCGAGGTCGAGCAGGTCGACGAACGGCGGCGGCACGTCGGGACGGAAAGCGCCGTAGGGCAGGGGCATCCGACCGTCGATCACGTAGTTGATGCGGCCGAAGATCACGACGCCCTCGTCCGTCGACGGCGGCTGGGCGACGCTCGCCTGCGGAACGATGCGCAGCGCGCAGCCGGACAGCGCCAGCGCCAGGACGACTGCGACCGCGCGCGCTGCGCCGCCTCGCACCGGGCGGCTCTCTCCGGCTACAGCCCGAGCAGCGCGAGCTGCCCGGCGGGATAGCGCGTCCCCGCCACGCGCGTGTCGTCGATCGCGCGCGCGAGGCGCTCCGCCTCGTCCGCCGAGAGTTTCACTTCCAGCGCGGCGAGGTTGTCGGCGAGGTGCGTGCGGCGCTTCGTCCCCGGAATCGGGACGACGTCGGGCCCGCGCGCCAGCAGCCAGGCGAGCGCGAGCTGCGCGGGCGTGCAGCGCCGCGCCTGCGCCATCTCGAGGAGCGGGCGCACGAGGGCGGCGTTCGCCTCGAAGTTGCCGTCGTGGAAGCGCGGGTGATCGCGCCGCCGGTCGGTCGCGCCGAGGTCGGCGGGCGACCTGATCGTCCCGGTGAGCATTCCGCGCCCGAGCGGCGAGTAGGCGACGAAGCCGATGCCGAGCTCGCGGCAGGTCGCGAGGACGTCGCGCTCGGCGAACCGGCACCACAGGGAGTACTCGGTCTGCAGCGCGGCGATCGGGTGCACGGCGGCCGCGCGCCGCAGCGTGGCGGACCCCGCCTCCGACAGGCCGAGGTGGCGGACCTTGCCCTGCTCGACCAGGCGCTTCATCGCGCCGACCGTCTCCTCGATCGGCACGGCCGCGTCCACCCGGTGCTGGTAGTAGAGGTCGATCACGTCGATGCCGAGCCGTGCGAGGCTCTTGTTGCACGCTTCGATCACGTACTCGGGCCGGCCGTTCGCCGCCGGCTTGCCGTCGGGCGTGCGGACGTTGCCGAACTTGGTCGCGACCACCGCTTTCGCGCGGTAGCCGTCGGCGAGCGCGCGGCCGAGGAGCTGCTCGTTCTTGCCCTCGGCGTACGCGTCGGCCGTATCGAGGAAGTTCGCGCCGGCGTCGAGCGCCGCCCGCACGGTCGCGATCGCTTCGCCTTCGTCGACCGCGCCGTAGAGGTTGGTCATCGCCATGCAGCCGAGTCCGAGCGCCGAGACTTCGGGCCCGGTCCTGCCGAGTCGACGCAGCTGCATGAGGTCTCCTTCCGGATGCTGGCGCGGGACGGGAGTCTACGCGCGCCGGGCGCCGGCGCGCGTCAGCCTGCCTTGCGGCAGCTCACCGAGATGCCCTCGCTGCTCGCCCCGTCGGCGAAGCGAGTGTCGTAGCGCGGGTCGCTGCGCACGCGGTCGAGGAACTCGCGCACCGCGCCGGCGCGCGCGCGCGCGACGTTGTGCGCGGTGTAGCAGCCGCCCGGCGCCATCTTCGGATCGAGGTCGAGGAAGTACTGCAGGTACCACTCCTTGTCCGCGTCCTGGAAGACGAAGTCCCACGGACCGGGCAGCGTCTTCACCAGCTCGTGCGCGTCGCCGAGGCGCGCGTCCACGTACGCGGCGACGCCCGCGGCCTGCAGGTTGGCGCGCGCGCGCTCGTGCCGCCCGCGGTCGATCTCTATCGTGGTGACCCGGCCGCCGGTCTTCGCCGCCGCCCACGCGAGCCAGATGGTCGAGTGGCCGGTCGAGGTGCCGATCTCCAGCATGCGTTTCGCGCCGATGCGGAGCGCGAGGTCGTGCAGCACCTTGCCGTCCTGGTAGGGCACGTTGAGGTAGTCCCACCGGCCGCGCTGCGCGTCGAGAAAAGCGGACACCTGTCGGTCGAGCTCGGGATCCGCGCGCGGCGCCTGCGCGGCCGCGTCGAACGCGACGGTGCCGAGGGCGGCGCTGGCGGCGGCGGCGAGAAATCGGCGGCGGGAACCCCTGTTGTGCATCGCGACCTCCATCGGGCGTACGCGGGACGGTGGCGTCCGGCATCGAATAGGATACGACCCTTCATCGACCGCGCCGGAGCGCCGGAGTTCGCATGGAGCCGACCGCAACGCCGCTGCAGCGCCAGGCACGCCTGCTCGGCGACGCCGGCAGGTACCTCGCCGGCGGCGGCACCGGCCTCTTCGTCCTCCCGCCCGAGCTGAACCTGGTGGTCGAGCGCGGCCAGGGCAGCCGCGTCTGGGACGTGGCCGGGCGCGAGTACATCGACTACCACCTCTCGTCGGGTCCCGTGCTGCTCGGCCACGCGCATCCCGCGATCACCGCGGCGGTCGCTGCCCGCCTGCCGAAGGGCACGACCTACTACTTCCTGAACGAGCCCGAGATCGAGCTCGCGAAGCGGCTCGTCGACGCGATCCCGTGCGGCCAGGTCGTGCATTACACCGGCTCGGGCACCGAGGCGACCTTCTACGCCCTGCGCATCGCGCGCGCGTTCACGAAACGCAACAAGGTGCTGAAGTTCGAGGGCGCGTGGCACGGCATGCACGACTACGGCCTGTGGGGCACGGTGCCGGCGCGGCCGTCGGACTACCCGCACGCGCAGCCCGACTCGGTGGGCGTGCCGCCGCAGGCCGGCGAGACGGTGCTCGTGACGCCGTTCAACGAGACCGAGCGCGCGGTCGCGATGATCGAGCGCCACGCGCACGAGCTCGCCGCGGTGATCGTCGAGCCGCTGCAGCGCGTGCTGCTGCCGGAACCCGGCTTCCTGCAGGCGGTGCGTGCGGTCACCGAGAAGCACGGCATCGTGCTGATCTTCGACGAGATCGTGACCGGTTTCCGCATCGCCTGGGGCGGCGCACAGGAACGCTACGGCGTGGTGCCCGACCTCGCCTGCTACGGCAAGGCGATCAGCGGCGGCTTTCCGATGGCCGCGATCGTCGGCGATGGCGCGGTGATGTCGGTGCTCGATGCGCGCAGCCGCCCTAAGGCCGAGGTGGTATGGGCGACGAACACGCTCAACGGCAACCCGATCTGCGCCGCCGCCGGCATCGCCGCGCTCGGCGTGCTCGCGCAGCCCGGCGTCTACGACGGGCTGCGCCGGATCGGCGCGAAGCTCCGCGCCGGCATCGTCGCCGCGGGCGAGCGGCACGGGTTCGCGGTCCAGGCGCCGGGCGAGGACGCGGTGTTCGGCGTGCGCTTCACCGCGCGCAGGCCGCTGCGCACGTGGATGGACCTCACGACCGCCAACAAGGACCTGGGCCTGCGCTGGGCGCTCGAGCTCATCAGGCGCGGCCTGCTCGTGAACCCGAACGAGAAGATCTACCTCTCGATCGCCCACACCGACGCGGACGTCGACAAGACGCTCGACATCGCCGACCAGGCGTTCGCGGCGCTTAAGAGAGCGGGCTGAGCCGGCGCCGCGCGGCGCTATCCTCCCAAGGCGCCCTGCGCGTTCACGTATAGCGCGTAGACGCTCTTGCCCGCGGCCATGAAGAGGCGGTTGCGATAGGTCCCGCCGAAGCAGACGTTCGCGCAGCGCTCGGGCAGATCGATCCGGCCGATGAGCCGCCCGTCGGGGTTGAAGATGGCGACGCCGTCGAGCGCGGGATCGCCCATCCCCCAGCCGCACCACAGGTTGCCGTCGACGTCGCAACGGAACCCGTCGGGCGTGCCGGGGCCCGCCGAAATGAGGATGCGCCGGTTCGCGAGGCCGCGCCCGCGGTCGACCACGTCGTAGGCGAGGATGTTGCGCGGCACGCTGCGCGACTCGACCACGTAGAGGATCGACTCGTCGGGCGAGAACGCGAGGCCGTTCGGGCAGTCGATGCCTTCCGCGACCACCGTGAGCGCGCCGGTCGCGCCGTCGACGCGATAGACGTTCGTCGGCAATTCCGGGCGTGCGACCGTGCCTTCGTAGTGGCTGAGCAGGCCGAACGGCGGGTCGGTGAACCAGACCGACCCGTCGGACTTCACGACGAGGTCGTTGGGCGAGTTGAGCGGCTTGCCCTCGAAGCGGTCGGCGAGCACGGTGATCGTCCCGTCGTACTCGGTGCGCGACACGCGCCGGCCGCCGTGCTCGCAGGTCACGAGGCGCCCCTGGCGGTCGCGCGTGTTGCCGTTCGCGAAGCCGGAGGGCCGGCGGAAGACGCTCACCGCGCCGGTCTCCTCCTCCCATTTCATGATGCGGTTGTTCGGGATGTCGCTCCACAGCAGGAAGCGGGCGTCGCCGAACCACACCGGCCCCTCGGCCCAGCGGAAGCCGTGCGCGATGCGCTCCACGGAGGCGAGGGCGAGCCGGTACTTCGCGAAGCTCTCGTCGAGCACGCGGACCGCGGGGTCGGGGTAGCGCTGGCTGGGTTCCATCGGAGGCTCCTACTCATGGCGATTGTCGCGTCGCGCACGGTCACGCTCGGCGGCGCACGATCGGGCTCAGCCCGCGCTCGAGTACCCGCCGTCGACCAGCATGACGGTGCCGGTCATGTAGCGCGCGGCGTCCGAGCACAGGAACAGGATCGGGTCGGCGATCTCGCCCGGTTCGGCCCAGCGGCCGAGCGCGATGCGCGCGTTGATCTGCGCGCTGCGCTCGGGGTTCTCCCGCGGCGCGCGCGAGAGCTCGGTGAGGACCCAGCCGGGGGCGACCGCGTTCACGCGCACGCCGTCGGCCGCGTAGGCGCAGGCGAGCGACATGGTGAGGTTGCGCACCGCGCCCTTCGAGGCCGAGTACGCCGGCTGCGCCGGCCCGCCGAAGAACGCCATGATCGAGGCGACGAACACGACGGCGCCCTTGCGCCGCGCGAGCAGCGGCCGCGCCGCGGTGGCGACGCGCATGCCGCCGCTCAGGTTCACGTCCATCACCTGGTCGAACACCTCCGGCTGGTGCTCCGCGCCGCGCTGGATGATGCCGGCGGAGTTCACCACGAAGTCGAGCGCCGCGAGGCCGCCGACGAGCGCGTTCACCGCAGCGAGATCGGTGACATCGAGGCGACGCACGTCGATGCCGGCGAAATCGGGGTTCGCGCGCGCTGCGCCGAGCTCGGCGTCGGTGAGGCCGCACGCGATCACGGCCGCCCCGGCGCGCTTGAAGGCGCGGCTCGCCGCCGCGCCGATGCCCGACACGCCGCCGGTGACCAGCGCGGTGCGGCCGGAGAAATCGAACTTGCAGTCCATCGTGCCCTCCGCCTCGGTCCCGCGGCTTATACCGGATCCGCGGCGCGCTGTCGCGCCCGCGCCGGGGCGGGGTACCATGCGCCGCTTGCGGGGCAGGGGGACACGATGATCGATCTGACCGGCGCGGCGTTCCCGGCCGGCGGCGGCGAGCCGGCGCAGGCCTGAGCGGTGCCCCCCGAGTCGCTCTGGATCCCGGTCACGATCTGGGCGGCGTTCGCCCAGACGCTGCGCAACGCCGCGCAGCGCAGCCTGACCGAGGCGCTCGGCACGCTCGGCGCGACGCTGGTGCGGTTCCTCTACGGCCTGCCGTTCGCGGCGCTGTGGTTGTGGCTCGTGCACGCGGCCGGCGGACTCGAGATCCCCGCCCCGACCCTGCGCTTCGGCGCCTGGGTCGTCATCGGGGCGGTCGCGCAGATCGTCGCCACCGCGCTCCTGCTGCGCGTGATGGCCGAGCGCAACTTCGCGCTCGGGGTCGCGTACTCCAAGACCGAGATCATCCAGGTCGCGGTGTTCGGCCTCGTCTTCATCGGCGACCCGGTCAGCGCGGTCGCCGCGATCGCGATCGTGCTCGGCACGCTCGGCGTGCTGCTCCTCTCGCCGGCGGACAAGGCGCGCCCGTGGCGGGCGCTGCTCGCCGGCTGGACCTCGCGCACGGCGCTGATCGGACTCGGCTCCGGCGCGGCGTTCGCCCTCTCGGCGGTCGGCTACCGCGGCGCCGCGCTCGCGCTCGACGGCGCGCCGTTCCTGGTCGCTGCGGCGTTCACGCTGCTGGTGGCGCAGACGATCCAGACGGTGCTGCTCGGCGGGTGGCTCGCGGTGCGCAGCCCGGCGGTGATCGGGCGCGTCTTTCGGGCGTGGCGGCCGTCGCTCTTCGCGGGCTTCATGGGCGCGGCCGCGTCGGCCGGCTGGTTCACCGCGATGGCGATCGAGCCGGTCGCCCACGTGCGCACCCTCGGCCTGGTCGAGCTCGTGTTCAGCGCGATCGTGTCACGGCGGTTCTTCCGCGAGAGGATGACGCGGCGCGAGTGGGCCGGGATGCTGCTGCTCGTCGCCGGCGTGGTCATCATCACGCTGAAGCGGTGAACCGCGCTACCATCGCCGCCCTCGCTACGTTCGAACACCAGGGAGACCCGACATGAGCACGAAGATCGCCATCGTCACCGGGGCGGGCAGCGGGATCGGGCGCGCCTCCGCCGTCGCGCTGCTGAAGGCCGGCTGGTCGGTCGCGCTCGCCGGGCGGCGCGCCGACGCGCTCGCCGAGTCGGTCAAGCTCGCCGGCGCCGACGGCGCGCGCGCGGCGGCGGTCCCCACCGACGTCACGAACCCCGAGTCGGTGCGCGCGCTGTTCGCGAAAGTGAAGGACAAGTGGGGGCGCCTCGACCTGCTCTTCAACAACGCCGGCCAGAACGCGCCCGGCATTCCGCTCGAGGACCTGTCCTTCGAGCAGTGGAAGAGCGTCGTCGACGTGAACCTCACCGGCATGTTCCTGTGCATCCAGGAAGCGTTCCGGGTCATGAAGGCGCAGGACCCGCGCGGCGGGCGCATCATCAACAACGGCTCGATCTCCGCGCACGCGCCGCGGCCCAACTCGGCGCCCTACACCGCCACCAAGCACGCGGTCACCGGGCTCACGAAGTGCGCCTCGCTCGACGGGCGCAAGTACGACATCGCGTGCGGTCAGATCGACATCGGCAACGCGCTCACCGAGATGGCGGCGCGCATGGCGAAGGGCGTGCCGCAGGCGAACGGCGAGATCGCGATCGAGGCGGTGATGGACGTGCGGCACGTCGCCGACGCGATCGTGCACATGGCGGGCCTGCCGCCCGAGGCGAACATGCAGTTCGTGACGGTCATGGCGACGAAGATGCCCTTCGTCGGCCGGGGCTGACCGGCTCGACCCGCTGACCGCGCCGCCCGCCGGGGCGCGGCCGTCCGCTCTGCGGCGCTACGCGGCGCTCACCAGCCGCGGCTGCGGGCGCGGCGTCGCGAGCTTGCGGCGCGCGAGCGCGGCGCGCAGCCCGTTGAGCGCGTTCGCCGCGAAAAAGCCGTGCGTCCACTGCGTGGCGAGCCGCGGGTGGATGCGCACGAACGGGTTGTCCTCGAGCCCGAAGCCGGCTTCCGCCATGCGACGCCCGAGGTCGAACGCCTTACGCTCCTGATCGGCAAACATCCTGGGTTCCTCGCTTTGTCGTTGCATGCCTTTGTCATGCATGCACCACGAGCTTAGACGCGGGCACATTGCGCGATCGTGAACGATTGTCAAACATGCGGCGCTTCTCCACACGCGCCACGATCATGTCCGCGCGCCGCCGCGCGGCGGCCTGCAACTGCGCGAGCGTGCTTCCGGCCGCGACGCGGGCGACGAGCCGCGGCGCGGTCGCCCGATACATCGCGTCGAACCGATCCCGATACTTGAGAATCCCGACGAGCAACTTCTTCGAGCAGACTGATTCGGCGTGGAACATCGGGTTGGTGCGATAGCGCGGGACGCCGCGACCGGACGCCCGCACGACGTCGATGACGCTCGCGCGCACGGCGATGTCGGCCGCGAGGACTCGGAAACCCGCGTTCGGCGGCGGGCACGGACGCCGCTCGGGGTCTCCTCGCCGGCATGTGCGCTTCTCGACACCGAGTGCGCGCCCGTGCACGCAGGGTCTCGACCGCCGCCGCATCGTCGCGCCGCGCGAAGACTTCCTTCTTCGGCGCCGGGTCCCGGAAACAGCGCCTCGAAGACGAGGTCGCCGCCGCGCAGCGCCTGGTGGCCGACCGACCCGGTGGTCAGCGCCATGCGCCTCACCATGCCCTTGCAGGTCGCGTCGATCACGCCGCGGCGCGGTCGAGCCCCTCCCCGGTCGCGTCGGGCACCGTCATCGGGACGCCTGCGTTCGCGCGGCAGATCGCGCTGCCGCCTGCGTACGCGACCCCGACCGTTCGAACTGGATTCATCCGAGCCCGAGCAGCTTCGCCGCGTTCTCTTTCATGATGAGGGGCCGCACGTCCGGCTTGACGTCGAGCTGCTCGAAGTCGGCGATCCAGCGCTCGGGCGTGAGCAGCGGGAAGTCGGTGCCGAAGAGCACCTTGTGCTTGAGCAGCGTGTTCGCGTACTGCACGAGCAGCGGCGGGAAGTACTTCGGCGACCAGCCCGAGAGGTCGATGTAGACCTGCGGCTTGTGGGTCGCGACCGAGAGCGCCTCGTCCTGCCACGGGAACGACGGGTGCGCCATGATGATCGGCATGTCGGGAAAGTCGGCCGCGACGTCGTCCAGGTGGATCGGATTCGCGTACTTCACCCGCAGGCCGCCGCCCGCCCGCATGCCCGCGCCGATGCCGGTCTGGCCGGTGTGGAAGAGCGCGGGCAGTTTCGCCTCCGCGATGACCTCGTAGAGCGGATAGGCGACATGGTCGTTCGGGAAGAACTCCTGGACGATCGGGTGGAACTTGAAGCCCTTGACTCCGAAGTCCTCGATCAGCCGCCGCGCCTCCCGCACGCCCATCTTCCCGCGGCCGGGGTCGATGCTCGCGAACGGGATCGCGACGTCCGCGTGCTCCGCCGCCGCCTCGGCCACCTCCTCGTTGGAAATGCGCTTGAGTCCGAGTCCCTTCTCGTGGTCGACGGCGAACACCACGAAGGCCATCTTCCGCTCGCGGTAGTACGCCGCCATCTGCGGGATGGTCGGGTGCTGGGGGACGTACTTGAAGTAGCGCCCCTTCGCCTCGTCGAGCTCGCGCGCGCTTTCGTCGGGCAGCACGCGGGTGGAGACCTCCGCGTGAGTGTGGACGTCGATGGCGACCAGCTCGTCGAGTTTCACGGTCGATGCTCCCTTGCACGGAGGACGTCCGGGCCCGGCGGTTCGGCGTAGAGCGCCTCGACCAGCGCGGCGCGCTGCCTGAGGACCATGCGCTGGTTGACCGAGCCCTTGTCGGTGACCTCGCCGGAGTCGATCGACGGCGGCGCTTCGAGCACGATCGCGCGCAGGATGCGGGTTGCGCTGCCGGTCGCCTCCTGCGCGACGCGATCGAGCGCCGCCTGGAAGCGCGCGCGCACCGCCGGGTGGCGGAGAACCGCCTCGGCCGGAGCGTTCTCGTCGTGCTCCGGGCACAGCGCGCGGCACGCGGCGAGGTTCGGAAACACGAGCGCGCCGAGCGCATCGCGATCGTGACCGGTGATCACGACGTCGTGGATGAACGGCGACCCGGCCGAGTTGAACCGGGTCCGCAGCGCGCCGACGTTCACCCACGTGCCGGTTGTCAGCTTGAAATCCTCCGCGATCCGGCCGTCGAACTCCAGGCCCTGCTGCGGATCGGCGGGATCGACGAGGCGCATCGCATCGCCGGTCCGGTAGTACCCCTCCTCGTCGAACGCGGCGCGCGTGAGCTCGGGCTGGCGCCAGTATCCGGGCGTGATGCTCGGCCCGCGCAAGCGCACCTCGAGCTTCTCGCCCGCCGGCGCGAGCTTCAGCTCGAGGCCGTCGGCCGGAAGACCCACCGTCCCGGCGCGGGCCGCGCCGCGATTCGTGCCCATGGCGAACGGCGCGGTCTCGGTCGCGCCGTAACCGGTGATCCAGAGGATGCGCTCGCCGCAGGTCTGGAGCGCGAGCGCCTCGTACGCCTGCCACACCGGCTGCGGCAGCACCGCGGCCGCGTACTGGATCAGCCCCAGGCGGCTGAAGAAGGTGCGGCGCAGCGCCTCGTCCGCGCGCAGGTAAGGCAGCAATGCGTCATAGCCGCGCGGCACGTTGAAATAGATGGTCGGGCCGATCTCGCGCAGGTTGCGCACGGTGCGCTCGACGAGCCCCGGCATCGGCCGTCCCTCGTCGACGTAGAGGGTGCCGCCGTTGTAGAGCACGAGCCCGACGTTGTGGTTGCCGCCCGCGGTGTGGTGCCACGGCAGCCAGTCGACGAGCACCGGCGGCACCTCGGCGACGAACGGCAGGGCCTGCGCCAGCATCTGCTGGTTCGCGCAGAGCATGCGCTGGGTGTTGACGACCGCCTTCGGGTGCCCGGTCGAACCCGAAGTGAAGAGGAACTTCGCGATGGTGTCCGGGCCGACACCGGCGTGCGCGCGTACGACGGCGTCGGTCGGAACCGCGGACTCGAGCTCGGCGAAGCGGCGCGCCGCCCGGCCGGGCACCGAGCCCTGCGCGACGACGAGCTCGGTCGCGGCCGGCACCGCGGCCGCGATCGCGGGCGCATACCGCTCCGCGTCGGCTGCGAACACCAAGCCCGGCGTGACGAGCGCGACGACCTCGCGCAGCTTCGCGAAGTCGGTCGCGAGCAGCGAGTAGGCCGGCGAGACCGGCGCGCACGGCACGCCTATGTGCATCGCCGCGAGCGTGAGGAGCAGGTGCTCGATGCCGTTCTCCGAGAGGATCGCGAGCGGCCGCTCCGGCGCGAGCTTCCGGTCGAGGAGCGCCTGCGCGAGCGAGCGCACGCGTGCGAGCGCCTGGCCGTACGTCACCGTGCGCCAGCCGCCCGCGGGGTCGCGCTGTGCGACCAGGATGCGATCCGGGACCTCGTGCGCCCAGCGCACCAGGCGCTCGGTGAGGCGCGGCGGATACGGCCCGAGCGCGTGCGGGGAGCGCAGGAAGACCGCGCCGTCGTCGCGGCGCATCACTTCGACGTCGGCCGGGCCGAGCGGAACTCTGCGCATGCGTCCGGCGTGCGCCACTGCCGTTCCTACCCGGCGAGCTTCTTCAGGAGCGCGAGGAGCCTGCGCCGCTCGCCCGCGCCCAGCTTCGCCGAGCGGCGGCGGTCTTCCGCGAGCACGCGCCGCTTCATCCTCGCCACCTCCCGCTCGCCACGCGCGGTCAGGTACACGCCCCAGGCGCGGCGGTCGCCGGGGCGCTGGTGGCGTTCCGCGAGCCCGCGCTGCTCCATCCAGTCGGTGAGCATCATCGCGCCGGAGCGCGCGATGCCGAGCACCCGCCCGAGCGCGCTCTGGCCGATCCCGGGGTTCGCGCCGACGATCACGAGCGCGGTGAACCGCGGCGGGGTGATCTCGAGCCCGCGCGTCGCCTCGTGGAACGCCAGGAACATCGCCACCTGGGCGCGGCGCAGCGTATACCCGATCAGCTCGTCGAGCACGTCGTAGTCGACGCCGGCCACGTGCGGGATCGGCGCGAGCGCGCGCGGGCGGTGCGGGGAGGGGAGCCGGTTCATCGTTGACCGGAGAATTGTAATGGTCTATAACAATCGGCCACAACCGCCGCGCCGCGCATGCGGCGGTGCGCCAGAGAACAACCGCGCTGCAGCACACCCCTCGGAGGAGGACCCATGGACCGTCGTGAGTTCAGCAAGACCCTCGCCGCCGGCGTCGCGACCACTCTCGCACCGTTCGGCATCGTGCGCGCGCAGGCCGCCAAGCTCAAGGTCGGCGTGCTGCTGCCGCGCTCCGGGGTGCAGGCGCTGATCGGCCAGTCGTGCCAGCGCGGAGCGGACCTCGCCCCGGAGGTGATCCGGCAGGTCCTCGGCGTGGACGTCGAGCTGATGAACGCCGACACCGAATCGAACACCGACGTTGCGCGCACCCGCGCCGAGCGCCTGGTCCAGGACGGCGCCAACGTGCTCGTCGGGGCGTTCGACTCCGGCCACACCGCCGCGATCGCGCAGGTCGCCGAGCAGCGCGGCGTGCCGCTGGTGATCAACATCGCGGCCGCTCCGCAGATCACCGAGCAGGGCTACAAGTTCGTGTTCCGCAACTTTCCCACCGCGATCGACCTCGTGCGCAATGGCCTCGCGCTGATGGGCGACATCTTCCGCACCACCAACACGGCGCCGCGCACCGCGGTGTTCATGCACGTCAACGACACCTTCGGCATGGCGATGTCCAAGGGCATCGGCGCGATGCTCCCGCGGCTGAACTTCCTGCCGTTCAAGGTGGTCGACACGATTCCCTACGACCCGGCGGCCAAGGACCTCGCGATCGAGGTTTCGAAGGCCAAGGCCGCGAACCCCGACTTCCTGATGCTGGTGTGCCGGCTGAACGATGCCATCGTCCTGCGCCGCGAGATGGTGCGCCAGCGCTGGCACCCGATGGGCATCATCAGCCCCGGCTCGCCCGGGCTGTACGAGGAGCAGTACGCCAAGGCGCTCGGCAAGTACGCCGATTACGCGATCTGCAACACCGTGTGGTTCAACCCCAAGTCGGAGATGACGCGCAGGGTCTCGGCCGCGTTCAAGAAGCGCAACCCGAAGGAGGAGATCGCGTTCCACGGAACCAACGTCGGGTACACGTTCGACGCGATCATGATCGCGGCCGACGCGTTCAAGCGTGCGCGCAGCACCGACCCGAAGGTCCTCGCCGAGGCGATCCGCCAGACGGACATCCCGGTTGCGAACCGCATGTCGCTCGGCGGGCCGATCAAGTTCAACCCGAAGGGCCAGGTCGAGGGCAACCTCTCGGCGGCGATCCAGAACCTGAACGGCCTGCCGCGCGTGACGCTGCCGGCGGAGTACGCCGAGGCGAAGGTCGTCTTCCCGTCGCCCGACTTCAAGCGGGCGTGACGCTTCAGACCGCGCTCAGCCGGTACGCGGTTCCGAACGGCCCGAAATCGTGGCTGGTCACGCCGTAGCGCGTGGAGCCGGAGTAGGTGCTGAGCGGGGCTTCGACCGTCACGCGCAGGATCGCGGTCGCGCCCGGCTGCACCAGGCCCGCGTGCACCGCCGCCGTCGCGAGCGCCGAGTCGCCGGTGTAGACGTCGGTGCCCCAGAGCTGGCCGCCGGCGTCGCCGGTCACGCGGAAGTAGTAGACCGCGCCGGCGCGGTCGCACAGGTCCGCCATCGTCTGCGGCGCGTCGGAGGCGAGGAAGCCCTGGTCGAGCAGCCGCCGCATCTGCCGCGGCGTGAGCCGGCCGGCGCGATCGAAGTAGGCGACCAGTTCCTGCACCACTCTCATGTCCGTCTCCTCACTGCGGGTCCATCGCGACGACCCGCCCGTACGGCGGGGTGAAGCGCGCCGCATCGCGCGCCGGCAGCACCCAGAGCACGTCGTACGGCATCGGCGCGGGCGGATAGGCGATGTCGCCATCGGTGATCACCACCGCCGCGCGCACGTGCGGCTCGTCGGCGAGGCGCAGCATGGCCGGCGAAAGGTCGCTGCCGCCGTAGCCGGCGACCTCGCGCTCCGCGAGCTCGGGGGGCGAGAGCAGCTCGTCCGCGGTCACCGCGGCGTCGCACTGGAGGAGCCGCACCTGGTCGACCGCGACGGCGTCGCAGAACCCGGCGATCGCGCCGAGCGCGCGCGGGATCTCCGCGGTCATCGAGCCGCTCGTGTCGAGCACGACGTTCAGCATCCAGCCGGCGCGGCGCCGGCCGGGCAGCACGACGTCCGCCTGCGGCGCGATGCGGCGCGCCGGACGCGTGAAGGTGCGCCCGCCCGGCGCCACCGATTCCAGCCAGCGCTGCAGCGCCAGCTCCCACGGCGGCCGGTAGACGTCGCGCAGCGCCGCCACCGCCTGCCGCGTCGCGCCCGGATCGCTGCCGCGCAGCCCGCGCAGTCGCCCCATCGCCGCCGCGAGCCCGAGCGCCTTCGCCGCGAGCTCGCGCATCTTCTCGGCGTGCGCTGCGCGGCCGGCGGCGTCGTCCGGGAACAGGTCGCGCTCGAGCTTCTCGCCGAGCACGTCGCCCGCCTCGTCGCGGGGTTCGCCCGCGCCGAACATCCGCCGCGTCGAGGTGGCCTCGCCCTCGAACACGCGCGACTTCGTCTGCGCATCGGTGCGGCGCATCTCGAGCAGGATCTCCTCGGCCGAGCGGGCGCGCGCGCCGGGCATGTCGAGGCCGTTGGCGGGGATGGCGGTGAACCCGAGCTCGGTGCGCAGGATGTCGTTGATGATGTAGTCGTGCGCGTAGTTGAACTGCAGGCGGTCGGCGCCCTTCGCCCGGTCGTGGGTGCGCAGCGCGAGGTGCAGCAGCTCGTGCGCGAGCACGAAGACGAGCTCGTTCTCCTTCAGCCGGCGCACGAACTGCGGGTTCGCGACCAGGCGCCCCGAGGCGAACACGCCCATGGTCGGGATGCGCTCGTCGAGCGCGACGCGGGTCGCCGCGGCGAGCCCCGCGAGGTGCGGCAGCGCGACCGTGGTCATGCGCAGGCCGCGCGCGATGCGCTCGAGCGTCGCGCGCTCCCCGGGATCCGCCGTCGTGGTCACAGGCCGGCGACGCGCTTGAGGAGGTCGAACATCGCCCGGTCGGCGCCGAGCGCGCCCCACTGCTCGACGAGGTCGGTGAGCAGCGTGAGCTGCGCCTCGGGCGGCAGGCTGCGCAGGAAGCGGTTGATCGCGGCGGGACGCACGCCGTCGAGCTTCCCGTCGCGCACCTGCTGGCGGATCGAGTTCAGCACGAACCAGCGCGCCACGTCCCCCTGCGGCAGCTCGGCCGGGCGCTCGATGTAGCGCGCCGGCGGCCCGATCGCCGCGATCGACTCCTCGGCCAGCGCGCAGAAGACCGCGGCGTCCTCCGCCGAGAGCCGCCCGAACGCGAGCGCGCGGCGCGTCTCGCGCGTGAGGATCCCCGAGCCCTCGGCCAGGTCGAGCGCGCGCGAGAGCAGCGCCCAGGCGCGCGGCGTGGAAAACGGGACGGGTTCCGCGGGCACCGGACGCATGAGCGCGTCGGGCAGGTGCGCGATGAAGCTCGTGATCTCCGGGCGCACGCCGTGGCGCCGCGCCCAGTCGAGCCACTCGTCGGCGTCGGCGCGCACGTGCAGGATCGTCACCCGGTTGACGAGCGCGGAGCTCAGCGAGCGCACCAGCGCCCGGTCCTGGGCGCGGTTGCCCGCGGCGACGACCCAGGTGCCGCGCGGCAGCGCGTGCTCGCCCAGCCGCCGCTCGAGCAGCAGCGAGTAGAACGCCTTCTGCACGTCCGGCGCGCACGCCGGCAGCTCGTCGAGGAAGAGGCAGAAGGCTTCCGGCCGCTCCGGCAGCAGCAGCCGCGGCGGGCAGAACACGCTGCGCTCCCCGACGATGCGCGGCACGCCGCTCACGTCCTCGGGCGCGATCTGCGTGCCGAGGAGCGACCGGCACGGGAGGTTCATCTCGCGCGCGGCCTCGTACACCATCTCGGATTTCCCCACGCCCGGCGGGGAGAGCACGAGTAAGCTCTGCTCGTGCGCCATGCACTGGACGAGCTTCTTCGCCTGGCGGAGCGTGAGCGTCTCCTCCAGCGGTCCGGCGAGCGGGGCGTTCAAGGCGGGAGTTCCTCCGTGCCGCGAAAGTCCGCCATGAACGCGGGGCGGCACGCCGCGGTTGACAGCGCTGCGGCGCGCCGGGGCCGGAGCGCTTGCGGCCGCGCGCCCGCTCGACGCGTCGCGGCGGCGCGGACTAAGATCGGGCCCCGCAGACGTCAGGCAAGAAACCAGGTGCCGGCCCGCCCGCCGGCGCGCGCCGCTCGGCGCGCGCCCGGCCGCGGCGCGCGTTCAGGCGAGGAGTACTCCATGCTCGAGCTCTACCACCACGGTTCGTCCACGTGCGCGGCGAAGGTCCGGTTCGCCCTCGCCGAGAAGGCGCTGCCCTACGAGGCGCACTACGTGGACATCCTCAGGGGCGAGAACTTCCGTCCCGAGTACCTGAAGCTCAACCCGCAGGCGGTCGTCCCGACGCTGGTCCACGACGGCGAGGTGCTGGTCGAGTCGACGGTGATCTGCGAGTACCTCGACGACGCGTTCCCGGACCGTCCGCTGCGCCCTGCCAGTGCCCGCGACCGGGCGCGCATGCGCCTCTGGACCAAGGCGGTGGACGAGAGCCTGCAGCCGGCGACGAAGTACGTCACCTACGCTTCCTGCCACCGCCACATCCTGAAGCGGCTCCCGCCCGACAAGTTCGAGCAGTACATGCGCGGCCCGGAGGGGGAGGCCGCGATCCGCGTCGCGGGGGACCCGGCCTGGGTCCAGAGCAAGCGCGCGATCGTGGAACTGGGCATCGCCGCGCCGGGCGTGGCGGAGAAGTTCCGCATCTACGACCTCTACCTGCAGAAGATGGACGACGCCCTGCGCGCGCGCCCGTGGCTCGCCGGGGCGACCTTCTCGCTCGCCGACGTGTCGCTCGCGCCCTACGTGAACCGGCTGGACATGCTCGGGATGTCGGAGCTGTGGACGCGCAGCCGCCCGCGGCTCGCCGACTGGTTCGCGCGCGTGCAGGCGCGCCCGACGTTCAAGCCCTGCTTCCGCGACGTGTGCCCGCCCGATCTCGCGCACGACCTCGCGACCTACGGCGCGCAGTCCTGGCCCGAGGTGCGGCGCATCCTCGGGTGAGCGGCCGCCGCGCGGCGCCGCGGTCGGGATAGACTTCCGGCCCGCCCACCGCCGCCAGGAGCCCGCCGCGATGCCCGCCAAAGCCAAGTACGTCTTCATCGCGAGCATGGACGTCGACCCGGACAAGGACGCGATCTTCAACGAGGTCTACGACACCGAGCACATCCCGCTCATCCTGAAGGTGCCCGGCGTGGTCTCGGCGCGGCGCTGCCAGACCGTGCCCCTGCGGATGTTCATCGGCGGCGAGATCAAGACGATCGCCGCCGAGGGCGAGCCGCGCTACAGCGCGATCTACGAGCTCGAGAGCGCGGAGGTGCTCACGAGCGCGGCCTGGGCGAAGGCGGTCGACGCCGGGCGCTGGCCGACCGAGGTGCGGCCGCACACGCGCAACCGCCGGCACGTGCTGAAGCGGCTCGACTGACTCAGGCGAGGAGCCGGTCGCGCGCGAGATAGCGCTGGCGATAGGTCTCGAACGGCACGTCGTCGGCCGCCTCGATCGCCCGCTGCTCGGCGAGCGACTCCTCGGCGAGCCGCGCGAAGTGCGCCGCGACCTCGGGTGCGAGCGGCGCCGCGCGCAGCGCCTCCGCGTGCCGGTGCGACAGCGCGAGGACGCACCGCAGGTAGGAGTCGTCGTGCTCGCGCGCCATCGCGCGCAGCAGCCTGGCCGACGGCACCGAATCCGGGTGTGCGAGCGCCGCCACCGCGGCGTCGAGCGCGGCGCGGTAGGCGCCGCCGCCGTGGGCCGCATCGAGCGCGGCGGCCAACGGCGCGCACTCGGCGAGGAGCTGCCCGCCCCACTCGGCAAGCGGCACTTCCCGCGCGCCGCGTGCCAGCTTCACCCCCGGCTCCCGCCCGCGCGTGGCCGTCGTCTGCTGGTTGCGCCCGAGCGCGGCGATCTCCGCGGGCGTGTCGGGCGGGCTCTCGGCGAGCAGGCAGTGCAGCAGGAACACGTCCAGGAACCGCATCGTCTCCGCCGCGATCCCGACCGGCAGGAACGGGTCGAGGTCCATCAGCCGCACCTCGACGTACTCGACCCCCCGCTCGCGCAGCGCGTGCAGCGGGCGCTCGCCGGGCCGGATGGTGCGCTTCGGCCGGATCGTCCCGTAGAACTCGTTCTCGATCTGGAGCAGGCTGGTCGCGAGCTGCTTGTACCCGTCCCCGTCGCGGATGCCGATCGCCTCGTAGGGCGGGTAGGGCCGGGTGAGCGCGTCCTGCAGCGACGCCCCGTAGCTCTCGAGGCTGTTGTAGCTCACCTTGAGGGTGGCCTGGGCGTCGCTCTGGTAGCCGAGGCGCCCCATGCGCAGCGACGTGGCGTGCGGCCGGTAAAGCGTCCCCGAGGTCAGCGGCTCGAGCTCGTGCGCGCGGCCGGCGACGAAGCTCGCGCACACCGCGGGCGAGGCGCCGAAGAGGTACAGCACCAGCCACGAGTGCCGGCGGAAGTTGCGGATGAGCGCGAAGTAGTCGGCGTTCGTGGCGGCCGGAATGGACCAGTTGTAGTGGATGCCCGAGATCGCCTGCATGCGCCGCCCGTAGCGGTGCGAGAGGCCGATCCGGTACACCGTCTTCATCCGCCCGATGTTGGAGCTGCCGTACTGCCCGATCGGGATCGCCTCGTCGGCCGGCAGCCCGCACGGCATGCTCGCGCACCACAGGATCTCGCCGCGCAGCGCGCGGTCGACGACCTGGTGGATGCGCGTCAGCTCGTCGATGCACGCCTCGGGGGTCGCGTGCGGCGCGGTGATCAGCTCGGGCTGCGACTCGCTGAAGTCGGTCGTAATGTGGGGATGCGTGAGCGCCGAGCCGAGCGCCGCCGGGTGCGGCGTAGTCGCGAGCGCGCCGTCGCGCCGCACGCGCAGGCTCTCCTTCTCGACGCCGCGGCGGATGCCCTTCAGTACTTCCGGCGATAGCGCGTGTGCACGGTCCATGGATCGTTCGGTCGCGGCGCGCCGGGCGGCGGCTCCGCGGGAGAACAGGGCTTATAGCAGATCCGCGGCGCGGGCCGCGGAGCCGCCGGGCGACCCGCCCGGCGGCCGCTACTTCAGCGGCTTGAAGCGGATGCGCTTGGGACGAGCGCCTTCCTCGCCGAGGCGCTTCACCTTGTCCGCCTCGTACTCCCGGTAGTTGCCGGCGAAGAACACCCACTGCGACTCGCCCTCGCAGGCGAGGATGTGCGTGGCGATGCGGTCGAGGAACCAGCGGTCGTGGCTGATGACCAGCACGGCGCCGGCGAACTCGAGCAGCGCCTCCTCGAGCGCGCGCAGCGTCTCGACGTCGAGGTCGTTCGACGGCTCGTCGAGCAGCAGCACGTTCCCCCCGGTGATCAGGGTCTTCGCCAGGTGCAGCCGCCCGCGCTCGCCGCCGGAGAGCTGCCCGACGATCTTCTGCTGGTCGGCACCGCGGAAGTTGAAGCGCCCGAGGTAGGCGCGCGAGGGCATCTGGAACTTGCCGACGGTGAGGACGTCGAGCCCGCCCGACACGTCCTCCCACACCGACTTGTTCGCGGCGAGATCGTCGCGCGACTGGTCCACGTAGGCGAACTTGACCGTCGGGCCGACCTCGATCGTGCCCGCGTCGGGCTTCTCGGTTCCGCGCAGCATGCGGAAGAGCGTCGACTTGCCGGCGCCGTTCGGGCCGATGATGCCGACGATCGCGCCGGGCGGGACGGCGAACGAGAGCTTGTCGATCAGCAGCCGATCGCCGTAGCCCTTCGAGACGTCCTCGAACTCGATGACCTTGTCGCCGAGCCGCTCGGCGACCGGGATGAAGATCTCCTGGGTCTCGTTCCGTGCCTGGTGCTCGTAGGACGCGAGCTCCTCGAAGCGCGCGAGGCGCGCCTTCGATTTCGCCTGGCGGCCCTTGGCGTTCTGCCGCACCCACTCGAGCTCGGCCTTCATGGTCTTGATGCGCGCGGCTTCCTGCTTAGCCTCGGTCTCGAGCCGCTGCTCCTTCTGCTCGAGCCACGAGCTGTAGTTCCCCTTCCACGGGATGCCGAAGCCGCGGTCGAGCTCGAGGATCCACTCGGCGGCGTTGTCGAGGAAGTAGCGGTCGTGGGTGACCGCGATCACGGTGCCGGGGAACTTCTGCAGGAACTGCTCCAGCCACTCCACGCTCTCGGCGTCGAGGTGGTTGGTCGGCTCGTCGAGCAGCAGCATGTCGGGCTTCGACAGCAGCAGCCGGCACAGCGCGACGCGGCGCTTCTCGCCCCCGGAGAGGTGCTCGACCCTGGCGTCCCACGGCGGCAGGCGCAGCGCGTCGGCGGCAATTTCGAGCTGGTGCTCGCTGTCCGAGCCCGCCGCGGCGATCACCGCCTCGAGCTTCGCCTGCTCCTCGGCGAGTGAGTCGAAGTCGGCATCGGGCTCGGCGTAGGCGGCGTAGATCTCGTCGAGGCGCTGCTTGGCGGCGAGGATGTCGCCGAGGCCCTCTTCGACGCTCGCCCGCACCGTCTTCGCCGGATCGAGCTGCGGCTCCTGGGGGAGGAACCCGACGCGCATGTTCGGCATCGGCACCGCCTCGCCGTCGTAGTTCCTGTCCTCGCCGGCCATGATGCGCAGCAGCGTGGACTTGCCCGACCCGTTCAGGCCGAGCACGCCGATCTTGGCGCCGGGGAAGAAGCTGAGCGAGATGTCCTTGAGGATCTGGCGCTGCGGCGGCACCGTCTTGCTGACGCGCCGCATGGTGTAGACGTACTGGGCCATCGGAGTGTGGAATCGAAAGACGGGGGGACCGCGGGAAGGGCGCGATTATCCCCCGATTGCGCGCGCGGGCGCAGCGGCGCGCGGGCGGGCGCGAGTGCGCCCGGCCGCGCCGGCTAGGGCAGCTGGATTTTCCCGCCGCCGCGCGCGCCGCCGCCGCCCAGGTCGGGCATCCCGCCCTGCGGAATGACGATCGACGAGGCGGCCTGCCGGCGCAGGTCCTGCAGCTCGCGCACCGTCTTTTCGATCGCGTCCTTGGCGAGCGGGCCGAACTTCGCTGCCGCATCCGCGAGCGAGGTCGCCTCGATCTCGAACACGATCGGCAGCGCGCCGACCGTGCTCATCACCTGCGTCTCGCCGACGTAGGCGATCTCGCGCGCCGGATCGCGCGCGCCGTCGCCCGTCACCGGGGTCATGCGCCGGATCGTCCCGACGCGCCGGTCGGTAAAGACTTCCTCGAGGTACAGCGTGGCCGGATCCATGCTCGGATCGGCTGGGCCGGGGCGGGTCGCCATGGCGGTGCTCCTGGAGTCGCAATGGCAGGTATTGTCCCGCACTCGGGCCCTTGCCGCCGGACCGCGCATGAACCGCCGCCGCCTCGTCCTCGCCGCGCACGGCGCTCGGGAGGGGCGGTGGCGCGCGCTAGCGTCCGCGGCCCTGCTCGTACGCCGCGATCGCGACGCCGCTCGCGAGGATCACCGCGATGCCGGCGAGCGTCGTCGCGTCGGGGAACTGGCCGAAGAAGACGAGCCCCGCGACCGTCGCCTGCACGACGTGCAGGTAGATGAACGGCGCGATGAAGGAGACCGGCGCGAGACGGTACGCGCGCATCAGCAGCAGGTGGCTCAGGGAGCCGGTGACGCCGAAGGAGAGAAAGAGCGTCGCCTGCCAGAGGTCCGGCCAGCGGTCGGGCAGGCCGAAGGGCAGGAGCGCGGTCGCCGCGACCGTCCCGACCAGCGACGAGATGAGCACGGTGGTGATGGGGTGCTCGCTCAGCGCGAGCTTGCGCGAGGTGAGCTGGAGCGAGGCGTTGCAGACGAGCGTGGCGAGCGCGAACGCGACCCCGATCGTCGCCAGCCCGGACCCCGGCCGCACGATGATCAGCATGCCGGCGAACCCGGCGCCTGCCGCGGTCCAGCGCGCCCAGCCGACGCGCTCGCCGAGCAGCGGCCCGGCGAGCACCAGGATGAGGAGCGGCGCGACGAAGCTGATCGCGGTGGCCTCGGCCTGCGGCAGGTACTTGAGCGCGGCGACGAGGAAGATGGAGAAGAGCGTCAGGATGGCGCCGCGCGCGAGCTGCAGGCCCGGGCGCCTGGTCGCGAGCAGCCGGCGGTCGCGGGCGAGCGCGACGTAGGCCGCCATGAAGAGGAGAAAGAAGAAGTAGCGCGCCCACACGACCGCGGGCACCGGGAAGTCGCGCACCAGGTACTTGCTGGTGGCGTCGACCAGGACGAACAGGAACTGCGCGCCGAGAAAGTGCGCGAGCGCGGTGAGGAGCGCGCGCCTCGGCGCGTCGGCGTGCGGCGCGGGCATCGGGACGCGAGCCTACCAGATCGGCCGGGCTAGAATCGCGGCTCCGAGTCGAGGTGGAGTGGCGGATGACCGACGTGCTCTCGTTCGCGGCAGGCGGCTATCGCTACGTCAAGGGCGTGTTCCAGTACTCGGCCGGCGTCGCCGCGGAGGCCGGCTTCGAGATCGAGCGGGTGCGCTTCCGTCGCCCGCTGCCGCTCGCCGACGGCTTTCGCGTCGTCGAGGCGCAGATCCGCGGCATGGGCCGGCCGCTCACCGCCTTCTGCGCGTGCGAGCTGCGCTCCCCGGCGCCGTTCACCGAGGAGGGGTTCGCCGCCTTCAACCGCGTGTACGTCGGCACGCTCGAGCGCTGGGGCGCATACCGCGACGGGCTGAACCCGGTGGCGCGCTCGAACGTGTGCCCCGAGCTGAACCCGCCCGCGGAACCGAGTCTCCACGCCTTCTCGTACACCGTGCCGGCGGACGCCGAGGCGATGCCGAGCTTCGTGATCGCCGGCAGCGCCGAATCCCCGGAGGGGAAGGCGAACTACCGCGACCACATCGTGCGCCGCGGCGACGCGTCGCCCGCGGGGCTGCGCGAGAAGGCGCGCTGGGTGCTCGGCGAGATGGAGCGGCGCATGGGCGCGCTCGGCTTCGGCTGGCGCGACGCGACCGCGACCCAGCTCTACACCGTGCACGACGTCCACCCCTTCCTCGCCGACGAGATCGTGCGGCGCGGCGCGGCCGGCGGCGGCCTCACCTGGCACTTCTGCCGGCCGCCGGTCGTCGAGCTCGACTACGAGATGGACGTGCGCGGGGTCGCGCGCGAGATCGTGCTGTAGCGGTCAGTCGCCGGTGCCGCGCTTGAGGGGCTAGCTCAACGCCCCGTCCACCGCGATCACCTGCCCGGAGATGTAGCCCGCGCGCTCCGAGGCGAGGAACGCGACGAGGTCGGCGACCTCCTCCGGCCGGCCGGCGCGCTGCATCGGCACCAGCGCCTTGATGCGCTCGGGGGGAAAGCTCTCCGCGCTCATCTCCGACCCGATCACGCCCGGCGCGACCGCGTTGACCGTGACCCCGCGCGAGGCGCATTCCAGGGCGAGCGCGCGCGTCGCGCCGATCAGCCCCGCCTTCGCCGCCGCGTAGTTCGTCTGCCCGCGGTTGCCGAGCAGCGCCGACACCGACGACACGTTCACGATCCGGCCCCAGCGCGTGCGCAGCATCGGCAGCAGCAGCGGCTGCGTGACGTTGAAGAAGCCGTTGAGCGAAACGTCGATCACGCTGCGCCAGTCCTCGCCGCGCATCCCCGCCATCACCGCGTCGCGGTGGATCCCGGCGTTGTTCACCAGCACCTGGATCGCCCCGGGCTCGATCAGCCGCTCGAGCGCGGCGCGCGTCGCCTCCGCGTCGGTCACGTCGAAGGCGACTGCGTCGCTGCCGCCGCCCGCCTCCGCGATCGCGGCCGCGACGCGCTCGGCCTCGGCCAGTCGCGTGTTGGCGTGCACCACGACATGGAGCCCGCCGGCCGCGAGCGCGCGGCAGATCGCCGCGCCGAGCACGCCGCTGCCGCCGGTGACGAGCGCGCGCCTCATCGGTCGAGCATCACCGTCGCGCGGCCTTCGGCGAGCGCGCGCCCGCCCGCGCTGACCGCGAACGCGTAGGCGAGCCCGCCGGCGTCCGCGGCGTCGCAGGTCGCCACGATCTCGAGGTCCGCGGCGACGTCGTCGAGGGTCGCGACGTGGAGCCGGACGTCGCGCACCGCGACCAGCCGGCCGGGCACCGCGCCCGTCGCGGCGCGCAGGGCGCCGTGCGCCGCCATCGCCTGCGCGGCGTACTCGATCGCCGCGAGCGCCGGCAGCCGGCCGCCGACCCGCAGCGGGTTCGCGGCCGACCGATGGCTCGCGGCACGGCAGACGACGCGCGCCGCGTCGTGTGCCTCGACCGCGTCGAGCAGGCACATCGCTCCGCGGTGCGGCACCAGCCGCTCGAGCTCAGAGCGCGCGGCCGGCGCCATCGACCGTCACCAGCAGGGCGCCGCCGTCGTCGAACGGTAGCGCCACCGTCGCGTTCTCGCCGCTCGCGACCGCGCGCAGCACCGGCAGCGCGCGCAGGGCGGGGTTCGCGCACCGCAGCGCTTCGAGCGCCGGCGCGGCCATGCGCGTCTCGGCGCCGGCTCCAAGGGCGACCCCGAGCGTCGCGAGGCGTCCCGGCGCCCCGACCGGCGCGAGCAGCAGCGCGACGCCCGCGCCGTCCTCGACCGGATGCAGGGCGTGCAGCGGCGCGGGCACCGGCAGGTCGTACGCCACCATCAGCACCTCGCGCACCTCGGTCGCCGCCTGCACCGCCGCCTCGAGCAGCGCGCTGGCGAGCACGCCGTCCAGGCCGTTCAGCGTCGTGGTGGGCGCGTGCGACTGCATCGCGATCGACCAGTAGCCGCTCGCGGCGTTCTGCACCGAGTTGTGGAAGCGCGTGGGCGAGATCTCCGGCGCGGGGGTGGCGAGGCTCGTGCAGATCTGGTGGATCGTCTCGCCGTCCCCGTCGGAGGAAGCGAAGACGGTCGCGAGCGTCGCGCCCTCGGCGCGCGCGGCCGCCTCCTGGCCCACCGCGATCGCGAGGCGCGTGACCGCGCCCGCCCGCCGCCGTTCGGCCGCGGGCAACGCTGCGGGGACGCGCGCCTCGAGCGGCGCGCGGACGTACGGCGCCGCGCCGGCCAGCACGGCGCGCGCGGCCGCCCAGTCGCGCAGGCCGGGCGCCGCGAACCCGATGCCGGTGAGCGCGACGCGGACGCTCATTCGAGCCGCGCGAACACGAGGCTCGCGTTGTTGCCGCCGAACCCGAGCGCGTTGACCAGCACCGCGTCCACGCGCCGCGCGCGCGGCTCGAGCTGCACCGCCGCGCCGCACTGCGGGTCGACGACGGCCGTGTTGGCGGTGCCCGGCACGAAGCCGTGCTCGATCGAGTCGAGCGCCGCGACCGCGCTCGCGATCCCGGCCGCCCCGAGCAGGTGCCCGATCGCGCCCTTCACCGAGACGACGGGCGTGCGCTCGCCGAGCACGCGCGCGATCGCGCGCGCCTCCACCGCGTCGTTGTTGCGCGTCGCGGTGCCGTGCGCGCACACGTAGCCGACGGCGCCGGCCGGCAGGCCCGCGCGCGCGAGCGCGGCGCTCATGGCGAGGCGCGCGCCGAGCCCGTCCGGGTGCGGCGCGGACATGTGGTGCGCGTCGGCGCTCTCGCCGTAGCCCGCGAGCGCGAGGCGGCGGGCGCCCGCCGGCGCGCGCTCGAGCAGCGCGAACCCGGCGCCCTCGCCGAGCGAGAGCCCGTCGCGCCCGGCGTCGAACGGCCGGCACGGGGCGCGCGAGACGAGCTGCAGCGAGTGGAACCCGTACAGCGTGGTGCCGCACAGGCTGTCCACGCCGGCGACGACCGCGGCGTCGCACAGGCCGGCCGCGAGCCAGCGCTGGGCGGTCGCGAACACCTTCGCGCTCGACGAGCACGCGGTCGATATCGACGCGGCCGGACCCTCGAGGGCGAGCGCCGCGCGCAGGAAGCGCGCGAGCGCCGAGAAATTGTGCGTCTCGGCGAAGCGCACCGACGGCGGCAGCGCGCCGGCGGTGCGCGCGCGGTAGCCGAGCTCGGTCGTGAGAATGCCCGAGGTGCTGGTGCCGGCGACGACCGCGATGCGCCGCGCGCCCACGCGCGCGCGTGCCGCGGCGACCGCCGCGTCGAAGCCGTCCTGCGCGAGGCCGAGCCACGCGAGCCGGTGGTTGCGGCAGTCGAACGCGGCGAGCGGCGCCGGCAGCGCCACGTCCTCCACCCCGGCGACGCGCCCGACGAAGCCCGGCACCGGCGCGTCGGCGAAGTCGTTCGGCGCCAGCCCGGAGCGGCGCGCGAGGAGCGCCGCGCGCAGCGCGGCGCGGCCGGCGCCGACGGCGGTGGTCGCGGTGTAGGCGGTGACGAAGGCGGGGCTCACGGACGGCGCTCGGCGCAGCGGCAGGCGCTATCGTAACCGCCCGGTCAGCCGCGCGGCTGCGCCCAGGCGGCCGCGAACACCAGCGCGAGCGCGGCCCCGAGGGCGACGGTGAGGCCGAGCGCGCGCAGGATCGCGGTGTCCGAGGTCGCGAGCGCCCCGAACGCGATCAGCGTGGTCGCGGCCGCGACCAGCACGGCGTAGGCGCTGCGCAGCCGCGCCTCGTCGTCGGGCGCGAAGCGGCTGAAGAAGAGCGAGTAGTTCGTGCCGATGCCGAGCACGAGCAGCAGGGCCACGAGGTGCAGGAGCGAGAGCCGCGTGCCCGCGAGCGCGAGCGCCGCGGCCGTGGTCGCGATCGCGGCGACCACCGGCAGCAGCACGACGCCGGCCGCGCGCGCGCTGCGCAGGCCGAGGGCGAGGACGGCGGCGATCACCAGCACGCCGAGCCCGGCGAGCGCGGCCGACTGGTCGCGATAGGCCGTCACCAGCGCGTCCGACTCCCGCTTGAGGTCGAGCGCGGTGACTTCGGCGCCGAGGCCGGCGAGCGCGGCGGGGTCGCGCACCCCGGCGAGGGGCGCGAGCCCGGCCCAGCGCCCGTCGAGCGCGACGAACAGGGCGCGCAGCGCCAGCCCCCAGGCGGTGCCCTCGAGGTCCTGCGCCGCCAGCGGCCGGGCGTGGCGCGCGCGCTCGACGTCGGCGCGGAACGGGGCGAAGAGCCCCGGGCGGAAGGGCAGGCCCCGCGTCGCCTCCTCGAGCCGCTGCGCGAGGGCGGCGGGGGCGGGCAGCGCCGCCTGGCGCGCGCGCTGCGTCGCGGCGCTCGGCAGGTACCGCGTCGGCGCGTCGTAGCCGCGGAGCGCGCCGCGCGCGACGAGCGCGTCCAGCGCCGGCTCCAGGCGCTCGAACCGCTCCAACACTTCCTCGCGCGTCGCCCCGGTGACGACGAGCAGGTGGCGCACGTCCGGCGCGCCGAGCGCGTCGCGCAGCGCCTGGTCGCGGCGCTGCGCCGCCTCGGGCACCGGGCTCAGCGCGGCGAGGTCGTGCTCCCACAGGCTCGCGTGGCGCGCGAGCAGCACGGCCGCGCCGGCGACCAGCGCGATCGGCACGAGCGCGCGCAGCCGCCGCGCGCCGCGGGCGAGCCGCCCGATCGCCGCCGCGGCCGGCACCGCCGGGGCGTCCGTCCAGCGCGCCGGCGCGAGCGCCGGGAGCACGTACCGCGTCGCGAGGCCGGCGGCCAGCGCCCCGACGCAGGTGAGCACGCCGAGCTGCGCGAGGCCGACGAAGCTCGACAGCAGCATGGCGGTGGCGCCGAACGCGGTCGTGAGCACCGCGAGGCGCAGGGTCGGCCAGACGCGCGCCGCCGTCGCCGCGAGCGGCTCGCCGCGCGCGCGCTGCGCGAGGAGGTAGGTCGAGTAGTCGGCCGCCTCGCCGATGAGCGTGGCCCCGAACCCGAGCGTGATGCCGTGCACCGTGCCGAACAGCGCCGCCACCGCCGCGACGCCGGCGGCGAGCCCGGTCGCCACCGGCAGCGCGCCGGCGGCGACCAGCGCCGCGCGCCGGTACGCCGCGTAGAGGACGAGCGCCACCCCGACGCTCGCGATGAGCGACAGGCGCCACGCGTCGCGCTCGATCCCCGCGCGCGCCTGCACCGCGAACACGCTCGGGCCGCTCAGCGCAAGCCGCATGCCGGGCGCGGTGCGCACGGCGGCGAACGCCGCCGCGACCTCGGCCTGGGCCGCCGCCTGCGCATCGAGGTCGTAGCCCGGGGCGCGCGTCTCGACGGCGAGCAGCGCGCGCGCGCCCTGCGGATCGAACCAGACGCCGGCGCGCGTCGCAGGCTGCGCGCGCCCGGCCTGCGCGGCCAGGATCGCCGCGAGCTCGCCGGTCGGGTCGCGCGCGAGGAGCGGGCGCACCAGCGTGCCGGCGGGCGACGCGAGCAGCTCGAGCGTGCGCTCGAGCGCCGCGCGCAGGCCCGCCGCCTCGAAGCGCGCGGCGTCGACCGCCGGGCTGAGGAGGTAGCGGTGCTCGAGGAGGAGGTCGCGGTCGCGCCGGGGCAGGCCGTCGGCGCCGTTCGCGACCGCGGCGATGGACGGGCTCGCGCGCAGGCGCGCCGCGAGCGCGCGGCTGGTCGCCGCCAGCGCCGCCTCGTCCGCCCCCTCCAGCGCGACCAGGAGCAGGCGCGCCGCGATGCCGTCGCGGAGCTGCGCGACGAGCAGCGCCTGCGCCGGGGTGGCCGCGCGCGGCAGGAACGCGGTGAGGTCGGCGGTGTAGGGCGCGCGCGCCGCGATCACGCCGCACGCGCCGAGCGCGGCGAGCCAGAGCCCGACGACCGCCGCGCGCCTCAACGCGCGGCCTCGGTGAACGCGGTCACCACGCGATCGCCGCCCGTCTCGACCACTTCCATCCCGGTGAGCCGGCCGTGCGTCCCCGCGATGCGGATCGCGCTCACGAGCTCCGCCAGGGCGGGGTCCGACGGCAGCAGGACGAGCGTCCAGCGCGCGGCGCCACCGGCGACCTCGACGCGGTAGTGGCGCGCGAGCGCCGCGAGGTCGCCGCGCAGCGTCGCGCGGATGGCCTCGAGGAACGCGCCGAGCACCGGTTGCGCGGCGAGCGAGAAGCTGCGCGGCGCCGCGCCGGGACGCTCCACCGTCACCCGGTCGCCCTCGACGAGGTAGCGCTCCGCGACCGGCGCGGTGACGCGGCGCTCCAGTCGGCCCGGCGGGGTGTAGCGCAGCTCGCCGCGCGCGACGAGCGGCGCGCTGAGCGCGTCCGAGTGGCGGGTCTCGATGAACCCGACCGTCGCGGCGCCCGTCGCGGCCAGCTGCCGCATGAGGCCCTCGGGCGTGAGCGCCTCCTGCCCCGGGGCGACCCGGGCCGCGCCGAGCGCAGCCACGGCGAGCGCGGCGGCGAGCAGCGCGCGCCTCACCGCGAGTCGCTCCAGACGTCGTAGAAGTTGAACCAGTTGTACGGCGCGCTGCGCGCGTAGTGCTCGAGCCGGGCGGCGTACTCGCGCGCGAGCGCGGGCAGCATGGCGGCGCGCTCGCCGCGCGGCAGCACGAGCGGGTCGCGGAACACCTCGAAGTGCAGATCGTAGCGCCGCCCCCCGCGGTAGAGCGCGCAGCAGAGCACCACCGGCGCGCCGAGCACCCCGGCGATCACGTACGGCGCCTCGGGGAAGGGCATCGTCGCGCCGAGGAACGGGCACGGCACCGTCCGGTCGCCCGGCCGGGCGCGGTCACCGAGGATCCCGAGCAGCGCGCCCGCGTCGAGCCGCGCCTTGGCGCGGATGAGGGAGTCGGGCGCGCCCGCCTCGATGATCATGCCGGCGAGCGCCGGGTTGACCGCCGCGAACGCGCGCGCCGCCTTCTGGGCGTTGGCGTTGTCCATCAGCATCGCGAGCGGCCAGTGCGCGCTGAACACCGCCGCCGCGCGCAGCGCCTCGAAGCTGCCGAGGTGCGAGCCGAGCAGGACGCAGCCCGCGCCGCGCGCCACGATCGCGCGCAGCGGCCCGTCGCCGTGCAGCCGCACGTCGAAGCAGTCCCAGCGGCCGGCGAGGAAGTACACCCGGTCGAGCAGCGTCACGGCGAACGTGTCGAAGTGCCGGTAGAGGTCGACGAGGGTCGCGGGGCGCCCGAGCGCGCGCGTGAGCCAGGCGCGCGAGGCGGCGCGCGCGCGCCGCGAGCACGCGAGGAAGTAGAGCACGATCGGCGGCAGCAGCGCGCGGGTCGCCCCGCGCCCGAGCCGCCGGGCGACCCCGATCATGAGGCGCAGCAGGAGCGGGCTGCCGCGCTCGGGCGCGGCCCGCCACGCGCCCGCGGCGCTAGTCGAGCGCATCGGTGCGGAAGCGCAGCGTGCCGCGCGCGATCGCGCGCGCGCCGCTGCGGCACACGAAGCGCGCCTCGCCGGCGCCGAGCGCCGGGAACTCGATCGTGCACGGCTCGCCGGGCGCGAGCGCGCCGAGGAACTTCGCCTGCGGGATCTCCGTCAGGCGCAGCGGCCCCGCGGCGCGCTCGAGCGCTGCGAGGACGTGCCCGAGCAGCAGCACGCCGGGCACGATCGGCCGGCCGGGAAAATGGCCGGGCAGCGCCGGGTGGTCCGGCGCGATCACGATGCGCGCGTCAGCGGTCACGGTCGCGGCCGGCCGCGCGCTCGAGCGCGCGCAGCGCCTCGAGCGGCAGCTTCCCGGTCGGCGCGCGCGGCAGCCGCTCGACCAGCACCAGCGGCCGCGGCAGGAACGCGGGGTCGAGGACGCGGCGCAGCGCGGCCAGGATCTCGCGCCGGGTCAGCCGCGGGGCGACGACGAACGCCATCAGGCGTGCGCTGTCGCGGCCCGCGCCCTCCGGCACGTGGTAGGCGCCGTCCGCGACGCCGGGGATGGCGGTGAGCGCGCGGTTGAGCTCGCCCAGCGAGGCGCGCTTCCCCGCGACGTTCACGAGGTCCGCCGCGCGGCCTTCGAGGACGAACTCGGTGTCGCTCAGACGCCGGATCAGGTCGCTGCCCGGCACGCGCCCGTGCACCGGCCCGCCCTCGACCGCCCAGTCCGCGGCGCTCCCGAGCAGGCGGATCCCGTCGAGCATGCGCCAGTTCTGCGTGGCGGTGGTGCGGCGCGCCGCCACCTGGCCGGCCTCGGTGAAGCCGTAGATCTCCATCACCCGCGTCGCGAACCGGCGCTCGGCGGCGGCGGCGAGCTCCACCGCGAGGGGCGCGGCCGCGGAGACGATCGCCGCGAGCGGCGGAAGCGCGATGTCCGCCTCGACGCACGCGCGGATGTGCAGCGGCGAGGTCACGAGCACGCGCGGCGCGGGGAGCCGCTCGAGCGCCGCCTGGACGTCGCGCGGGAAGAGCGGCCGCCCGGGATGCAGCGCGCCGCCGGCCGCGAGCGGCAGCAGCACCGTCGACTCGAACCCGTACATGTGCTGCGGCGGCACCGTGCCGAGGACGCTGAAGTCGCCCGCGGTCAAGCCGAGCGCGGCGCACTCGGCGCGCGCGCTCGCGACGAGGTGCCCCCAGCGCTTCGCGTTCGGCCGCGGCTCGCCCGTGCTGCCGGACGTGTAGACGATGGCCGCGACGCGCTGCGCGTCGATGGCCGGGACCGGGCCGCTCCACGCCCCGCCGCCGAGGTCGGCGGGGAAATCGAGCAGCCGGTCGCCGAGGACCGGGGCGGGCGCATCGGCGATCGCGCCGCAGTCCGGGTGGGCCGCGACGGCGCGCCGCAGCGCCGCGTCGTGCCGGCTGGCCGGGAAGAGGCTCGTCTTGCCGGCGAGCAGCGCCGCCGCGAGGGCCACGGCGAAGCGATACCGGTCCTCGCACAGGTTGACGAGGTGCGCGCCCGCCGGCAGGCGCTCGGCGAGCTGCGCCGCCTCGGCGAGGAAGCGCGCGCACGAGACCGGCGCGCCGTCGCGCCAGGCGACCGGGCGGCCGAGGTCGGCGTGGCCCACGAGCGGTGAGCGCGCGGTCACGGGCGCCGCCGCCGCGGCGGGCGCCGCGTCACTTCTCGCGGTGGCGCTCAACGTGTTGCGCCAGGTTGCGCAGGCTGGCGAAGATCTGGCGGTTCGCCTCGTCGTCGGCGCGCAGCGCCACGCCGTACTGCTTCCCGATCGCGAGCGAGATCTCGAGCATGTCGATCGAGTCGAGCCCGAGCCCCTCGCCGTAGAGCGGCGCGGTGGGGTCGATCTCGCCGGCGGGCGTCTCGAGGTTCACCGACTCCACGATCAGGCGCGCGATCTCGGCCTCGAATGGAGTGTGCAGGGTCATTGCGTCGTCAGCGCGTTGCGGACGGGATTCTACGCGAGCGCTCCGCCGTCGCGGTGGCGGAGCGCTCGCATCAGGGCGGGAGCGGCCGGATGTTCGCGCGCCGCCGGCGCACCGCCGCGAGCGCGCGCCGCGGGCTCGCCGCGCTGAAGAGGTAATAGAGCGCCTGGAACACGCGGATGCGGCTGCGCACGCCGTTCGGCCGGAAGATGTCGCCCGCCAGGAACGAGACCAGCCCGTCCACCACGCCGAGGACGTTCTTCGGGCCCATCAGCAGGTCGCGCATCACCGGGCTGGTGATGCGGTAGATGAACCACGTGAAGGTGCCGAGCGCGCGCCGCAGCCGGCGCTCGTAGCGCGCGAGCGCGCGCGGCGCCGCGGCCGGGTCGCGCAGCGCCGCGTCGACCGCTTCGGCGGCCGCGAACGCGCCCGCCATCGCGAGGTACACCCCCGAGGAGAAGACCGGGTCGACGAACGCGTAGGCGTCGCCCACCAGCAGGTGGCGCTCGCCGACGCAGCGCGCGGCCTGGTAGCTGTAGTTGCCGGTCGCGGTCACCGGCGCGATGCGGCGCGCGCGCGCGAGGCGCGCGGCGAGCGCGGGGCAGGTGGCGATCGTGTCGTCGAAGAACCGCTCCAGCGTCCCGCTGCGGGTCTTCAGGTAGTACGGCCAGCACACCGCGCCCACGCTCGTGATCCCGCGCTGGAGCGGGATGAGCCAGAACCAGCCGTGGTCGAACCAGTAGATGCTGATGTTGCCCTCGTCCGCGCCCGCGTAGCGCTGCGCGCCCTCGTAGTGGCCGTAGAGCGCGACGCTCGCGTGCCTGCGGTTCGCCGACTTGGTGCCGAACAGGCTCGCGAGGAAGGTGTCGCGGCCCGAGGCGTCCACCAGGAAGCGCGCGCGCCACTCGGCCGGGCCGGCCGGCCCGGCCGCCCCGACGCGCACGCCGCCGGGCTCGAAGTCCACGCGCCCGACGCGCGTTTCCTCGCACACCGTGGCCCCTTTGGCCGCGGCGTTGCGCAGCAGGATCAGGTCGAGGTCGGCGCGGTGCACCTCGAACGCGCTCGGCTGCGACTTGTCGAGCGCCTGGCGGAAGTAGAAGGTCTCCTCCTTGCCGTGGTACATCGAGCAGAACTGCGCGCCGTTCTTCACCAGGCCGATGCGGCGCACCTCCTCCAGCACCCCGAGGCGCTCGAACAGCGGGTTGTTGTGCGGCAGCAGCGACTCGCCGATGTGGAAGCGCGGGTGGCGGTCCTTCTCCAGCACCGTCACGCGCCAGCCGCGCTCGGCGAGCAGCGCCGCGGTCGTGGCGCCCGCGGGACCGCCGCCGATGACCGCGACGTCGCAGCTCGCTTCGCTCATCGCGCGATTATGCGCCGCAGCGCGAGCCGCGGGAGGCGCAGGACGAACCCGGCCATCAGCCGGACGTGCATCCAGGTGAGCAGCGCGTTGTCGCGCAGGTAGCGGAAGTGCGACACCCCGCCCTCGTCGGGCCGCAGGTAGCGCACCGGGGCCGGGAGGTTGACCGGGTGCAGCCCCGCCCAGAGGAGCTTCACCGCCGCCTCGACGTCGAAGTCGAACCGCCGCATCCACCGCGTGCGCGCCATCACGCGCGCGAGCGGCGCGATCGGGTACACGCGGAAACCGTACAGGGAGTCGCCGATCCCGCCCCACAGCGTCTCGAGGTTGGCCCACCAGTTCGACACCTTGCGCCCGCGCACGCGCAGCGCGGGGGCGGACGCGTCGAACACCGGGACCCCGAGGACGAGCGCCTCCGGCGCCGCCTGCGACGCCGCCATGAACTCCGGGATCAGCGCCGCCGGGTGCTGGCCGTCGGCGTCCATCGTGAGGGCGTGCGTGAAGCCCGCCGCCGCGGCGGCGCGCAGGCCGTGCAGCACCGCGGCGCCCTTGCCCGAGTTCGCGTCGAGCGCGAGCACGCGCAGGTCCGGGTCGGCGGCCGCGAGCGGCGCGAGGCGCTCGCGGCTGCCGTCGGTGCTGCCGTCGAGCACCACCCAGACCGGGCGCCAGTGCGCGCGCGCCGCGCGCACCGTCTCGACCAGGATCGGCCCGGTGTCGTAGCTCGGGATGAGGACGAGGTGGGTGCGCGAGGCCGCCGCCGCGGCGGGACGCGCGGCGCTCATCGCGCGTGCGCCTTGACGGCGCGGTACTCCGAGAAGACGCCGAGCTCGACGTGGCGCGCGGGCGCGGCGAACCCGGCGTGCGCGAGCGTCGCCAGCACGCGCGCCGGGCTCGCGCACGCCTCGATCGTGTCCCAGTAGTAGCGCATCAGCCGCGGCGTGTCGGGGCTGCGTCCGACCGCGCGCGCGAGGAGCGGCACCACGCCGCGCAGGTACGCCTTGAGCGCCGCGCGCCCGACGCGGCTCGCGGGCGGCGTGATCTCCAGGATGCAGACGATCCCGCCGGGCGCGAGCACGCGGTGGAACTCGGCGAACGCGACGCTGAGATCGGAGATGTGCCGCAGCGCGTAGCCCATGCTGAGGAAGTCGGCGCTGCCGTCGGGAAGCGGGATCGACTCCGCCGCGCCCTCCAGCAGACGCATGCCTTCGGGCAGCCGCGCGTTGGTGCGCATGCCCGCGCTCGGGTCGACGCCGATGACCGCGCGCGCGTCGCCGACGATGCGCGCCGCCGCGCGCGCCACCAGGCCGGTCCCGGTGCCGACGTCCACGACGCGCATGCCGGGCGCGAGCCCCGCCCGCCGCAGCGCCTGGCCGCGGTACCACGCGCCCGATCCGAGCGCCATCGTGCGCTCGACGCGCTCGTAGTCGCCGGCGGTGCGGTCGAAGATCCCGCGCACCCAGCCGCGCCGCGCCTCCTCGCTGGGGAAATACGCCGCGAGCGGCGGATGCGGGGCGCGGACCGGCTCCTCGTCGCTACGCGCCACCGCCCCCTCCCGCGCCGAGCTCGCGCCGGTAGTGCGCCTCGAGGGCCGCGACCAGCCCGTGCGCGTCGGCGCGCGGCGCGAAGCGCGCGCCGAGCCGCACGCGGTAGCGGAGCGGGAACGAGGGCATGCGCAGCAGCGGCCAGCCCTTGCGCATGTACTCCGAGCCCGCCTCGATGATCACCGCCTGCACCGGCGCCTGCGCGCGCCGCGCGATCGCGGCGAAGCCGCTGCGCAGCGGGTTGACCGGCGCGCGGGCGGTGCGCGTACCCTCGGGGAAGAAGAGCACGTGCCGGCCGGCCGCGAGCGCCGCGGCGGCCGCGCGGATCATCTCCTTCGGCGCGTCCGCCGGAATGTAGCCGGCGAGCTTCGCGCCGCCGCCGAGGAAGACGTTGTCGAGCACGTCCGCCTTCATGATGCACACGACGTTCGGCAGCCGCGACACGATCAGCAGCGCGTCGAGGTAGGTCGGATGGTTGGGCGCGATGATCACCGGCGGCCCGTCGCGCAGCGCGTCCAGCGCGCGCAGGTCGCAGCGCGCGAGCCCGAGGCGCTGCAGCAGGCCGACGAAGAAGCGGAAGAGCGCCATCATGACGCGCTGCCCGAGCGCCGATCCGACGCGCCGCGGCAGGAGGAGATAGAGGATCGGGCCGGCCGCGGTGTAGAGCAGCCCGCCCGCGCCGAACACCGCGAGCGCGAGCGCGAAGGCGCAGCGCTCGTAGAGCCGCACCCACGGCGCGGCGCGCCTGACGGGAAACCCGTGCGCCTCCTGCATCGTCAGTCGTCCGATTGCACGAGCGTCTTCGACTCCGCGAAGACGTAGGCGACGCCGATGCCGGCGTAGAACGCCGAGCGGCTCTGCACCAGCGGGCTCGACTCGAATGCCGCGCCGCCCAGGGCATAGGCGCGCACGAAGGCGCCGACCCAGACCGGTCCGAAGCGGCGGTTCGCCGTGAGGGTGAACTGGGTGCCGCCGTACCCGCCGCTCGCCGCGTACGCCGGCCGCGCCAGCGTCGCGTACTGCGCATCGACCTGGTAGTAGTAGCGGTTGTAGCGGCCGTCGGTGAACACCGGCCCGGCCTGCATGCCGACGCGCCACTGCCCGCCGGGTCCGACGTTGCGCTGGTAGAGGTCGACGACCGGGTTGAACACCCAGCCGATGAACTCCGGGCGCTGCAGCGTGAACGCGGCGCGCACCGGCAGCTGCAGCGAGAGTTCGCGCCGGCGGTCGCCGCTCTCCCACAGCCGCACCTTGACGAGCGGCCCGATCTCGAGCGTCGGGTCGAGGTCGGGCATGCCCTGGCGCGCGCTCGACTGGTCGCTCGGCGCGGGCTGGCTCGCGTTGAGCGACACGTCGAGCTCGACGCGGTCGGTGTCGAGCAGCAGGAGCGAGGCGAGGCCGCGCCGGTCGTCGAGGCGCAGGCGCTCGCCGCGATAGCGCACGTAGGGCAGCGGATACAGGTAGCCGCGGCTCTGGTCCGAGCCGCGGTAGTCGGGCAGGTACAGCGCCGCCGCGCCGAGCCCGACTTCCCACTGCGGCCGCGGCTCGGCTGCAGCCAGCGGCGCGTGCAGGAGCGCGGCGAGGGCGAGGAGCGCGGGTGGACGCATGAGCAGCGAGCGATGTTGCGGTGCGCGCGCCGAGTCTAGCAGCGCGTGCGGGCTGCGGCGAGCGACGCGCACGTACAATCGCCCTCGCCGCTCGCGCCTGATCGCAATGCCCGTGTCGCCGCATACCGCATCCGCCCCGGCCGCGCGCCGGTGGCGACCCGCGCCCGCGCTGCAGGCTTCGGCGCTCGTCCACGCGGCCGGCGCGGTGGCGCTCGTCGCGGCGCCCGCGAGCTGGCCCTGGGTGGCGGGCGGCATCGTCGCCAACCACGCGGCGCTCGCGCTCGCGGGATTCCTCCCGCGCAGCCGCCTCCTCGGTCCGAACCTCGTGCGCCTGCCGGCGCCGGCGGCGCAGCGCGGCGAGGTCGCGCTCACGTTCGACGACGGTCCGGACCCGGAGGTCACGCCGCGCGTGCTCGATGCGCTCGACGCCGCCGGCCTCAAGGCGACCTTCTTCCTGATCGGCGAGCGGGCGACGCGCCACGCCGCGCTCGCGCGCGAGATCGTGCGGCGCGGGCACGCGGTCGAGAACCACAGCCACCGGCACTCGACCGCGTTCGGGTGGTACGGGCCCGGGCGCGCGCGGCGCGAGGTCGAGGCGGCACAGGGCGCGATCGCCGACGCCACCGGGGTTGCGCCCGCGTTCTTCCGCGCGCCGTTCGGCATCCGCAACCCGCTGCTCGACCCGGCGCTCGCGCGCTGCGGCCTGCGGTACGTCTCGTGGACGCGGCGCGGTTTCGACACCGTCGCGCGCGACCCGCGGCGGGTGCTCGACCGGCTCGCGCGCGGCCTCGCCGCGGGCGACATCCTGCTGCTGCACGACGGGATCACCGTGCGCCGGCGCGCGGGCGCCGCGCCGGCGCTCGCCGTGTTGCCGGCGCTCGCCGCGCGGCTGGCCGCCGC
>WBZO01000682.1_pt1 | contig 65440 bp, 60 predicted proteins | sample 5204261 | NCBI WGS metagenome assembly WBZO01 (sample SAMN12412400, study PRJNA552823) | activated sludge metagenome | isolation source: activated sludge from anammox sidestream of wastewater treatment plant... | place: USA: North Carolina | collected 2017-09
GGGCACAGACGGCAGGGCGGGCTCTGATCGGGGACTTCGTGCTTGCGTCCGGAGGGGCCATCCCGGAAAATGCCCGTGGCGGGAGGCCTAATCCGCGCTGTCGGAGACGGAGAGCGGCGCCGAGGCTTGAGAACGGGCTTTATGTTGACTCCGACAGGGCGCACATGTTTCCTATCGTCTAAGCAAGATCTAAGAGCGAATGACACGTAGCCAGTGTAATTTTTTTGTCTCTAAATACAGATGATCTCCGGTTGAAATACGACTGAGCATCGCTTATCATTTCCGGCGTTTTTCTCCAGCTTTTAGCGAACGGCTGGGGTTGGAATTGACCGTAGCATGGACAAGGAGAGTGCGTATGACCCGAGTGCGTATGATCCGTTCACACGGAATATTAAGATCCCTTGCGATAAGTCTAACGGTCGTACTTGCGGCCGGTGCGCTGCCGACGGACTTCGGCCGGCGGAGTCAGAGGACTCCGCGACGTGTACCGCCCAGTGATCTCTCTTATAAGTTGTAAGTGAGAACGTGAAATGGTTGTCCGAACATCCGGATGCTGCGCGGGTTTTGGAACAACGTCGAGCCGACTTGATTAGTCAGGGTTTCGCAGTTCAGGCGCCAATCGTTATCAAGCAGACGTCCAACGACTTCGGACAGTCTGCCCAAAACGGCCTTTGGCAGCGACTCGCTGGGCTATCAGGCGTGCATGCCGACTCCGTGGACAACTATGACGGCTATCTGGTCGTTACCGGACTCGACGATGGCAATCCGAATACGGGCGAATTTGATCTCTATGTTGCCTTATGGGATGGGTCTACACAAATGTGGGGGACCTTGCAGTTCGACGCAAACGATCCATCGGACGTCTGGCTTTGGGGAACAGGTGGAAACTGGACCGAGACTGCTCTCAACAACGAGAACCGGTCCAATCCTCTCGACGCCCTTGCGCCTGAGGTTCACGCGGCGATGGGCTGTGACGGCGGCTACATTGGTGGGAGCGCCGTGCGCGACATATTCAGGGATGCTTGGCTCGGCGCTGGCGGCGCCTTTTTGGGCGCAATCGTGAGTTGCTCACCGTCTATATTTGCCGGACCCGGTGGGTATCTGTCCTGCGTCGGGATCAGCTCGTTTTACGGCTTTTTGGGCGGCCTCACTGCTGGGGCGATATGGGCGGCAGGCGAATGCGTCTGGGAGAAATACTATTACGAAGGAAATTAGACCATGGCAAAGATAGTCAATGCTGTCCTTAGCATGGCTGGTATCGCAGCTCTAATGACAGCAATCTCTTTGTTTCTCGGCATCAGAGATGGTTTCTGGCCTGTTTCAATTGGCTTCGGCGTCGCGCTGACTTACGCTTTGTCTATGGTTCAGCACGTACCAAATGGCACGCTCGTCGGAATCAGTGCTGCGGCGTTCTTCGTTGGCGCTCGCTATTACTTCGAGCGCGGCTCGGCCACGGCTCAAACCGGCATCGTATTGGCCGTCTGTGCAGCTGTATTTCTCGCTGCGCAGTGGCGAATTGCGAGTCTGCGACGCGCTCGGTAGACTACGACTGTACGGCTGCAGCCCACGGACTGCAACCGTACGGCCCTTCCTGCCCTTTTAGGCTTTGAACCGCCTCCAGTCGATGCCGTACTTCTTCACCCGGTAGTTGAAGATCCGCTGTCGGAGACGGAGAGCGGCGCCGAGGCTGAGAACGGGCTTTATGTTGACTCCGACAGGGCGCTAATGTTTCCTATCGTCCGCTGTGGTGCCTTGCGTGCCTTGATCGCGAGAGCGATCCGCGAGCGGCCGACGTCACGTTGGATTCAATTCCTGTCCTTCTGCGCGACGAGCGAACAGCGGCGCCACGCCGATGGCGTCGTCTCGAACCGGCGTCGAAACGCCCGGCTGAATGTCTCGTGACTCCGGTAGCCGATCGATAGCCCGATCTCGAGGATGCTCTCGCGCGTCACGGAAATGCGTAGGCCGCGCGTTCGAGACGGACCCCGCTCGACGTGATCCTTGGGGGTCTCGCCGACGGCATCGGTGAAGAGCCTTTGAAAGTGAAACGGCGAATAGCCGCTCGCGTGCGCCAGCGAGTGCAGGCTGACGTCACGCTCGGGACGTGTCTGAAGGTCGATTAACAGCGGCACGATGCCGTTCATGTCGCCCGTGCCCGGCTTCATCGGTGGGAGTGTGCCATGCGGCGCCTGCGGCGTCTTGACGTTTCTTGCGGTGCGAACGTCAGGGCGCGGCGACCGACTTCGCCTTCAGCTCTTCGAACCAGCCGAGGACGACCTGAATCTGAGAACGCCCCTCGCCCTGGCCGGGACCGACCGTGCCGAGCATGCGTCCGTCGCGGGTCATGTCGTACGGGCGCACAAAATTGGGCGGCGACTTTCTCAGCGGCGAGAGGAGCGGTCGAGACTCGGCGAACGTGACGCCGGGTTTCGTGGCCACGCGAGCGACAGCGAACGACGGTCCCGGACCAGAATTGAAGATCAACTCGCTGCCATCGGGGGACCACACGGCATGATGCCCGTCGTCTTCGTCCCTGGACACTTGATATTTCGCACCGGTCGGCGGAATGGGTTGGACGTAGAGCGCGCTTCTCGTTCGCCCTTCCGCGAGGCGTACGCCACCCATCGACCGTCGGGCGAAAACAGGGCGCCGGGTAAAGTCCCAGCGGGTATCTCGGTTGAATCGAAACGTTCGGTGCGGCGGGTCTGAAGCGATAGCACATGCATTGTGGCTGTGCGGTCCCCGACCTCGGCAAACAGCAGATGCCCACTATCGGGCGACCACGCCTCGGGATATGCACCCGCCCTGCATCGGGTCTGGTCAAGCGTTCCGCGACCAGTGCCGTCGGCACGCTGCACGAAGATACCGAGGTCCCCGTCACGATCGGACTGAAACGCAATCCGTTGGCTGTCACCGCTCCAGACAGGAAAGCGGTTCCGTCCTGGCCGTCGAAGGTCAGGCGGCGCATGGCGCTTGCACCCGAGACTTCGTACACCCAGATCGCGGCAGCCTTGCCATCGTCCGAACCAAACGCCACGAGGCGCCCATCGGGTGACTGACGCGGTGTGGCGTAAGGCCCCGGCTGAATGTTGAAGAGTTCGAAGCTGCCGCTTCGATCGAAGAGCCCGATTTCCAACTGCACGTTTGCGGCCAACGTCGGGCCTGGCAGGTAGGCGAGCGTCCCTGTCGAGCGCCAGACGAACGTCGCCGATGGCCTGGACTCGCTGTTTGGGATCCTTGCGCAGACAGAGACGAAGAACCTGCGTGATGCGCCCGGGAACCGTTGACGGCAGCGCGTTCCAGTTCGGCTCGAGCCCTACGACCGCACCGAGGACCTCGGGCATGTCCTCACCGTCGAACGGCCGGCGCCCGGACAGCATCTCGAACAGGACGCAGCCGAACGCCCAGATGTCTGCGCGCCTGCTCCGGCGCCATGTAGACTGCCGTCCCGAGGATCACGCCGGCTTGCGTCATGGCGGGAGACGTAATCGTCGGGCTCTGACTGACCGTCGCCGCGTCAGCCGGCGCCAACGCCTTCGCCAGGCCAAAGTCGAGTACCTTCACCGTGCCATCGTCTCGAATCTTGATGTTCGCGGGCTTCAGGTCGCGGTGCACGATGCCCTGTTCGTGTGCGGCTTCGAGCGCCTCGGCAATCTGCGCCGCCACCGGCAAGACCTCGTCGAGCGGCAGGCTACCCCGCAGGAGACGCTGCGCGAGATCTTCGCCGTCGACCAGCTCCATCACCAGCGCGGTTACGCCGCCCGATTCTTCGCGCCCGTAGGTGCCAGCAATGTGCGGATGGTTGAGCGAGGCGAGCGTTTTCGCCTCACGCTGAAAGCGCGACACGCGATCGGCGTCGTGCGCGAAGGCCTCGGGGAGAATCTTTATCGCGACGTCGCGACCGAGCTTCGTGTCGCGCGCCCGGAAGACCTGCCCCATCCCGCCCTCGCCGATGGGCGCGGTGATCTCGTACACGCCGATGCGGGTACCAGGCGCTCGTGCCAAAGGACGGCGGAATCATACGGTGGCTTTGCCTTCCCTCGTTCACCGCGTCAGCTTGCGGTACTTGATGCGGTGCGGCTGCTCCGCGGCGTCGAGCGCCGCGCGCTTATTTCAATCCCAGCTTCTTTCCCGTCGACAGCAACCGGATCGATTCACGAATCCGCTTGTCTCGCGTGTCCGGCCGGTTCGCCGCCACTTGCGGCGGCCTCGGACGTCCAACGTATCGCGCGATGTCATGCGCCGCCTTTGCCGCGCTCGCCGTCGAGAGGGACTAGAGGGAGACGATCTCGAGTAGATCGGACAATCCGATGAAATCGTCTGGATTGCGCGTGTACAGAGGAAGACCGGCCGCGAGGGCCGTTGCAGCGATCAGAAGATCTGCGGCTCGACGACCACGCGCCTTCCGACCTGACGCGACAGTCGCCGCATAGATACGGCCGTAGGCGCGTGCCACGCTGGCGTCCACGGGCAACGGCTCGAACGTCGACTCGACTCGTTGCAGGCGGTCTTGGCGTCGTGCGCGTTCGGCGGAGTCCGAGGTCGCATGGGGACCGGCCGCGAGCTCCGCCAGTGTGATCGCCGAGATCGCGACCTCTACTGGCAGCCGAGCCGAATCGATCGTTGGCAAGTCGATGACCACCGACGTATCGATCACGCCTCGCGGTGGCCGCGCGTCAGCCACGAGGCGTCGGATCCTGATCGATCATCGCGTCCACGTCCTTCCGAAAGCGTCTGCGCGCGATGCGCGGGGCTCCGGCGAAGGCGGCCCGGACGGCGTCGGACGGGACGAAGACGCGCTGACGAATCGGGTGCAACTCCCCGACCGCAACGCCGTTCCGCGTGACGATGAACGCTCGTCCTCGGTCGAGGTCGCGCATGATGCGCCCGCTGTCGTTGCGCAGCTCCCGCTGGGTGATTCGCCGAGGCATGTCGCCATTGTAGCACGCGCGCTACGCTCACGCCCGAGACCGCGGTCAAACGCTGGCCGCGTCCCTCGTCCGTGGGGCGCGGCTGGCTGAATCCCGGCGAGGCTTGACCTTGACGTTACGTCAACCTCGATCATCATCGAGGCGATGTCGATGAACACGAAACGCACCTACAGCACCGCCGCCTTCGCCGCGCTGGCGGGAGTCACCCCGCGTGCGCTCCGTCACTATGACCGTCTGGGACTCTTGACGCCGAGGCGCTCGAGCACGGGCTGCCGGCGGTACGTGGAACGCGATCTCGAAGTCCTGGAAGAGATCATCGCGCTCAAGTTCATTGGCGTCCCGTTGAAGCAGATCGCCGGGATTCTCTCCCACCCCGAACGGCCAAGCGCCGCGTCCTGGCGAGGACTGTCGCCGCCGTGACCGCAGCAGAAAGGCCATTCGGCTCGGACAAGCGGATCACGGCCGATGCAATTCGTCGAATCATCTGTTGAACCCGCTGGCTGTCCCTGCAGGACGCGGCGATAGGAGGCGCATCGAAGACACTGCCGACATCCGAGGTTCCGACACCATGCCGACAAGCGCGAACTACAACAGGGTCTCCGCTACGCGCCGACCTGGGTCGCCGATGTCATCCGCACAGTCGCAGCCCCTGCGGTGCAGTGGGGCGCTGATGCAAGCGGCGCAGACGGACGCATGCCAGCGCCAGCCACGGGACTCACGTGATAGTCCCGCAAGAGTCCCGCACGCCAAGCAGACTTCCCCCGCAGGTGGGAGCGAAAATCCACTGAGCTATTGGGACGATAGGAAGCACTAGCAGGGTCGTTGACGGGAAGATCTGACGGAAGATCCGTCATCGGACCCTGGTCGATCGCTCTGTCGGAGATGGAGAGCGGGGCTCCGGGGCTGAGAACGGAACTCATGTTGACTCCGACAACGCCCTAGTGCTTCCTATCGTCCAGAGCTGATTCCTCGTTCGATCTGGTGACAGTCACCGCCTTTTTCTTTGGCAGCGGCGCTGACGACGCGGCCGTCGCCGATGCGAATCAGCGACCGGCGCATTTCGTGCGCAGCGCGAACCCGCTTCCTTCAGCTACGAAGGCGAGATCGGCTGGCCCGCGTGTTCGCCGTGCGACGCAGCGGTTTCGCTTGCACACGTCTCTTCGGCGGCGTCTGGCTCACCAATGGATAGCGCTCCGGGTGCATGAGTGATTCGACCGCCAGATCGATGTCGAAGTCCGGCCAGTACAGATGGTGTGGACTTGGCAACTCGACGTGGCTGATCTCTCGAATGGACGCGTCCATGAACCACGGGAATTCGCTGAACGGCACGAAACAGTTCTTCCTTGTCCACGAACAGCCAGAACCTGTGCGGCGATACATTCGTGACTTCAACTCGGGAAGTGTTTCGCCCAAGCGTTGCGGATGTCATTCACATGCTCCTCGACCAGCTTCCGGACGTCTGCCAGCCGTCTCGCCTCGAGACCGTCGTTCGCATCCAGCTCCACGAGCGGTTCGATCCAGAACTTGGCCTCACCTTCAGCATGCCGCACATGCACGTGTGGGCGCGTCGCCTCGCGCGAAAAGAAATCCAGTCGGAATCCCCTCGAGTAGGACCGTCGCACTCACTCCAAACAACACTCCTATCGGCGGCCGCGCGCGTGTTGCTGGCGTGGCAGCTCTCGGTGGAGCAGTGGCAGCTTGCGGGAACACCTGATGAACCAGGACTTCCTCGATCTGTTACGCGCATTTATCGCCGCTGACGTCCGGTTTCTGGTGGTGGGAGCGTACGCGCTCGCGCATCATGGTCGGCCGCGCGCAACCGGCGATCTGGATGTGTGGGTGGAGCCCACTCCAGGGAACGCCCCGCGCGTTCTGCGGGCGCTGGCTACCTTCGGCGCGCCGTTAACCGATGTGACCGAGGCCGACTTCGCCCGTCCGGGCGTCGTGTTGCAGATCGGTGTGCCGCCCCGCCGCATCGACGTGCTCACGCAGCTGACCGCGCTCGACTTCGCAGACGCATGGACGTCGCGCGAACCGGGCCGATTCGGCGACCTCGCCGTCGATTTCGTCGGGCGGGAGGATTTCGTCGCCAACAAGCGCGCGTCGGGGCGGCCGAAGGACCTGCTCGATCTCGCGCTGCTCGAGGAAGCGGACCCTCAGAGCTGATTCTTCGTTCGATCGTCCCTGCGCCAGATACAGATTGGCGCTGCTGAATCGGCCATCCGGTCTGCACTCTGAACTCGCAATCTGCAATGAAGGGCGGTGGTTGGGTAATCAGCCACCGCCTTTCGTTTTTCGGTGAGTGTATCGCCGCCGACGTTCGCTTCCTCGTCGTGGGAGCATACGCACTGGCGCACCACGGTCGGCCGCGCATGACCGGTGACCTTGATGTGTGGGTAGAACCCACGCCAGAGACGCTGATCCATAACCGACGACCGCACGAAGGGGGCGGACCATGCGTCATCTCCTTCCACACCATCAGCGGACCGCCGTCTGGTGGGCGAGTCAGTCTACTCTCGAGCGCGATCCCACGAATTCCCGTCGAAGCTCGACGATTGCGTGTCACCGGTAGAGCCTGGGCCGATTGCTTCGCCGGCGTGGAACGCTGCGCGACACCGTGGGTCAATGGCCAAGCGCTGATGTCTCCCATCGTCTTCAGGCGTAGTGCCCGGCTGCCGCCGGACTGGAACGCGTGCCGCGAAACGTTTTGCGTGCCTCCGACACCAATAGGTCGACACGCGCACAGCGTGTGAGGTGGAGTGAAAGATCGTCTGAATCAAAACGGAGGAGCAGCCAATGATGGATTCACAAAAGGGCATCGGCATCGGCATCGGAGATCTGCAACTCGCGACGCGTCGAGAAGTGCGCAGGCTCCTGAACGAGTCGAAGGGCAATCCGGACCGCGCCGTGATTCTCTGTCTCAAGAAGCTCGTCGACATGGAGATAATCGCGGAAGAAGATCTGAAGAGCCTGACCAGGCTGTTTGAGGTCGGATTTCGCGCAGCCAAGGGTAAGACCCCCGCTGCCGATGCGTATTTGCAGTGCCGGCAGATCGCGGACGAGATGCTCGCAAGCGGACGCAGTTCGTCGCCGGCGCTTGCTCTGGCTCTCGCCGAAACCAATTCCTATGTTGCGATCGACGACGACAACGGAACGCCGACCGTCGTCTACAAGAAGTCCCAGCAAAGCTGGGAAAGCCGACTGACTGCCGCTGGCGCTGTGATTGGCGGTGCGTTGGGCGGCGGAGCCGGCGCCGTGTTGGGCGGAGCCGTAGGCGGTGTGGTCGGGGGCATCGTCGATGAATGCAAGTCATAGCGCGCGAGCCTCAGCCGTCGAAGACGGAAGGGGCTCCCGGCGACGGCGATCCACGATCGCCGATCTGCACCACCGGACGTACACTCATCATCGCGGAAACGGCCGCGACACACGAAGGGAGAACGGGATGCAGGTGACGACGACGCCGAACATCGAGGGCCGGCGTACCGCGAAGTACTGCGGCGTGGTGGCAGGAGAAGCCATCCTCGGCGCGAACGTGTTCAAGGATCTCTTTGCCGGCATTCGCGATCTGGTGGGCGGCCGCTCCGCTACCTACGAGCGCGAGCTGCAGCGCGCGCGGGACATCGCGCTCGCCGAGATGCAGGAGCGCGCGGCCGAGTTTGGCGCGAACGCGGTGGTCGGGGTCGACCTCGACTACGAGGTGCTGGGGCAGGGCAACGGTATGCTGATGGTGTCGGCGAGCGGCACCGCCGTGATCCTCGAGTAGTCTCCGTTGCAGATGAGGGCTGGATACTCGGCCACGCCGCTCACGGAGAAGCCGCGGCTGACGCGACGCTCGCTCTCCTGGTCATGGCCGCGCCGGCGGAGTATCGCCGATGGCTCGGCGAACTGCCAGACGGCGCTCGCGCATCATGGCCAGCCCATCCGTAGAGAAGTTTCAATAAAAAGTATTGAAAGGCGCGATTCAGCCGTTGACACGGCTCGGCTCGGGACCTATCGTCGGCGGACAGCAGAGCCGTGCTCGACGTAAAAGGAGGGTTCATGAAAGCCGGACGATTCGGGCTTGTGATGGCGGCCGCCGTTGCGATTGGTCACGCCGTACCGGCGGCGGCGTCCACGATCGCGCTCGGGTACTCCTCGCATTCGAACGCCTTCATCGTCGACGAATCGACGCCGAACAATCAGTGGATCGCGCAGACGTTCACGATCACCTCGGCGCTCGACATCTCGGCGATCGAGATCGGGCTCAGCGGCTTCGATTCCGATGCGCGGGTCGAGCTCGTTCAAGGCTCACCCGGGTCTGGAACGACGCTGCTGGACACGACGATTTCCGACACGACCGCGCCGTTTTACGCCTCGTATTCGGTGCCGGCCGCGCTCACGCTTCAGCCCGATTCGTACTACCTGGTGCTGGCGAACGTCGGGAGCAGCAACTTCAACTGGGTGTTCGGCCAGACCGCGGTCAGCAGCAGCTTCGGGACGATCGGGGCGCCGTACGTCTGTTTGAACTGCAACACCGCCGATCCGCGGGCGTCCGCCTGGTCGAACGGGTCGCCGTACGGATACGGGCCGACCGACTTTCGTCTGATCGAGGCCGACGCGACGCCGCCCAATGGGAGCAACGCAGTGCCCGAGCCGACGACAGTCGTGCTGCTCGGCAGCGGACTGCTCGGTACGATCGCCGCCCGCCGTCGGCGTCAGGCACGCTGACCGCGCGCGACCGAGAACCTTGACATCCGATCCGTCCGAGCCCTGAGAACGCCGAGCGTGTGCCCGAGGCGCTCCGTCGCTTTGCGGCACCGCCGTTCGGCCTGCGAGGCAATCAGCGCACGCTGAGGAGCTCGGCGACAGCCTGTTCCAGGCCACGCTTCGCTTCAGGGTCCGGCTCGAGCTCCGCCGCCCGCCTGTACTCCTTCACCGCCTCCGCGATCTGGCCAGTGTTCGTCAGCGCGGAGGCGAGGTTCACGTGCGCCGCCACGTTGGCGGGCTGCTGATTCACCACCGACGCAAAAGGCGTCCCGCGCCTCCTGGTGCCTGGCCAGCCTGGCGAGCGCCAGCCCCTCGGCGAACAGCGCGGCCGGATCCCCTGGCACAATCCGAAGGTAGTCCGAGTAGACCGTGACCGCGTCGGCCCACCGCTGCATCGCGAACAACGAGTCGGCGAGGCCGGCCGTCGCGTACCTGTCAGACGCCCGGCGCGCGAGCGTTTCGCGAAACGCCGCGGCCGCCTCCTCCTGACGCCCGAGCGCCATGAGGGACCGACCGAGGTTGTGATAGGCCTGAGGAACGTTGCCGTCGAGCGGCTTCAGCCGTATGAAGTCGCGGTAATACGCAACCGCCTCCTCGTGCCGCCCGTCGGCCGCGAGCTCGAAACCGACGGCGTAGTGCGCGTCGGGACTCGTGTCCAGCGCGAGGCGGTACTGTGCGATCGCGTCATCCCTGCGGCCGGCGGTCCTGAGCTCGCGACCGAGGATGTAGTGAGCCCGTCCTGTCGGACGTCGATCGACCACGGTCTGCCAGATGCTGACGCCGGTGACGTACTCGCCGTTGCGCACGACGGTCAACGCGGCGAACAGGGCAGCAGCCGCCGCAACCGCGCTCGTCGCGGCGATGCGTCGTGTTCCGGGCTCGCGAATGGCTCGAAGCAGGCGAGAGGCGGCCACGAGGATCACCGAGAGCACGGCGACGAGGGGCAGATACATGCGGCGCTCGGCTCCGACTTCGGTGGCAATCGGCAGCAGCGAGCTCGTCGGAGCCAGGGTGATGAAGAACCAGGTGCCCAGGAACGCGATCGCGGGCACGCGAAACCAGGCGACGAGCGTGGCGACGAGCAGAGCCAGCACGCCAGCTGCCGCGGGCCAGACCTCGCCCACCGTCCGCAGCGTCGGTTCGCCGTAATCGATCACCAGCCCCGTCGGCCAGACCGCCAGGCGCAGGTAGCGAACGAGGAGCGGCGGCTGGTCGAGCAGGTAGGTCCAGGGAGACACGCCGCTGCTGAAGCCGGCGCTCTGCCAGCGCGGACCGTCGATGACGAGCGCCGCCAGCAGCATCTCCGTTGCAAACAGGGAGGCGTAGTACCCGCGTCGCGCGCGCACGGCCGCAAGGGGTCCGCCGCTGATGAACGTGGCGTCGATCAACAGCATCAGCACGGGAGCGACGACCATCGACTCCTTGCACGCCATGCCGGATGCGCAGGCCGCGACCGACGCGGCATACCACCGCGTCGGACGCGCGGCGGTCATCGCTCGAACGCCGAAGTACAGCGTGGCGAGGAGCGCCAGCGCCATCATCGCCTCGCTGCGCTGCGTCGCGTAGTTCACGATCTCGCTGTTCAGCGGGTGAACGACCCACAGCAGCGCGAGCGCCGTCGCAAAACCGGACTCCTGCCCCTTCAGGTCTGCCGGCATTCGCGGGAGGAGGAGCACGCGACGCGCGAGCGCGAAGAGCACGATCGCATACAGCACGTGCACGGTGAGATTGACCGCGTGATATCCCCAGGGTGTGAGCGCGCCGAACGCGTAGTTGAGCGCGAAGCTGGCGTTGAGCAGCGGCCTGCCGGCGGTGGGGAATTGATCGGGCCCTCCCCGGAGGCTGGCCCACAGCGCTCGGATCGTCTGGTTGTCGACGATCGCTCCGGCATCGTCGAAGAGGAACGGGTGTCCGAGCGCGTTGAGGTACGTCGCGGCGCCGGCCATGGCGATCGCGAGGATCGGCCACCGCGGCCGAGCGGCCGCTGCGGCGACCGCTGGTTGTGGCGGCGGGGCGGAAACCGTACGGGAGGAACGTCGGCGGCGCGTCACTGGTGTTCGGCGGCTCGTGGTGATGCTGTCCCCGTTCTCTACCAATTGCGAAGCGGGGGATTATACCCGCAGAGTATGTCGCCGTACGGCTTTTACGGCAGCCAGGCAGGCGGCCAGACCGGCAGCAACCCAGTGCAAGGTTTTCATTGGACAATCAGCAGCCGGTGTGTGGCCGGGCTCGTATGGTGCAGCTCTTGACCACGTGCTATGGTCTACGCATGGCGGCCTCAGACGCGCAGCGTGCCTATGTAAAGCAATGGATCGAGACCGGCCGACTACTCGAAGAGCAGCGGTGGCGCGAGCTGAAGGCGATGTCGCCCGCGGATGCGCTCAGGGCGTCCGATGTCCTCATCGCTGCCGCGCTGCTTGTCCCGCTCCCGGAGGCGCGCCGGCGCTATTCGGGTCTCGTCGATCTGCAGGACGCGCTCCGTCGCCTGCGCCGATGAACCCGCTGTTCGCCGCGGCGACCGAGATCCAGACGGCAATGCATCGAGCGGGTTGGCGCACTGCCGTCATCGGTGGACTGGCGGTCCAGCGCTGGGGCGAGCCGCGGCAGACACGCGATGTCGACCTGACGGTGCTCGCCGGATTCGGTCATGAAGCTCTGTATGTCGACTGGCTCTTCGCACGCTACGCTCGCCGTCGTGACGACGCTCGCGAGTTCGCTCTGGAACGACGCGTTGTGCTGGTCCAGACTGCCGACGGCATTCCCATCGATATCTCGCTGGCGGCGCTCCCATTCGAGGAACGTCTCATTGCCCGCGCGTCGTCGTTCTCATTCGAGCCGAGCGTCAGCGTTGTGACATGTTCAGCAGAAGACCTGGTTGTGCTGAAGGCTTTCGCCGATCGTCCACAGGACTGGCTCGACATCGAAGGTATTGTCGTGCGTCAGGGCAACCGGCTCAATCTGGAGCTGATCGCTGCTGAACTGCGTCCTCTCCTGGACTTGAAAGAAGATCTCGGCGCCGAACAGAGATTTCAGGACATCGTTCAGAAGCATCGAGATTGACCTTCGGGAGGAGAGCATCGATGTCAGCGCATCCGAGGACCTCCGTCAATCGGTCGGCCGGCCGGATGGCTGGGGGACTGAACACCGTCACCGCTTTTTCCTATTGGTGCCTCGACCCGCCCTGCGCATCGACGCGGACGGCTGGCGGTGCAGCACGCCGCCCTTGTGCGCCGCGATGTGATCGGTCTTGTCGCTTCTGATCTCGTACTGGGGATCGTCGGCCGACGCGTGATGCACGTAGCCCTTGTAGCGAAAGTCCTTCGTGTGGACGGCGACGATCGTTCCCGATACGTGTCCGGCCTCTGAGTTCCAGGTGACATGATCGCCGACCTTGAATCGCGTGGCCGCTGTGCGAGCGCGCTTCTGTTTCACAAACGCATCCCTACGTCCTGAATCCGCCGAGGGTGTTCACGACGAACGCCAGAATGCCCATGTTGAAGAGGAACGCGACCAGCGCATGCGCCAGCGCGACCTTTCGCATGTGCCTGTCGGTGATCGCGATGTCCGAGGTCTGAAAGGTCATGCCCAGCGTGAAGCTGAAATACAGGAAGTCCCAGTAGTCGGGTTCCGTCGTGTGTGGAATCTCCAGGCCGCCGCGGTCGCGGCCGCGCGCCTGGAGATAGAAGAGATGCGCGTAGTGGAGCGCGAAGACGGCGTTGGCGAACAACCAGGCGAGCGCCAGCGTCACCACGATCAGCCCCATGTCCACCGCGGAAAGCGCAGTGCCGCGGGCGATGAGCGCGCCGACCGCGACGAGGATCACCAGCGACAACACCACCGAGATCGCGAGCAGCGCGACACGATTCGCGTCGTTGGCCTTGGCCGCGCGCCGCATCGCGTCGGCGTCGGCGCGCAGCAGTCGGACGGCGCCGGCGAGAAAGACGAACGCCGCAACGTCGAAGCCGATGAGCAGCGCGTTGTCCATGTCTGCCATCAGCTTGGCGCCCGCGGTCACTCCCACGAACAGGACGCCGAACACCAGAAAGCGCGCCGGCGCGATGCGCGTGGCTGGGATGGACGTGGGCATATCGGCCGATCTGTTGTGCAATGACGATCCCTCGCGCTCTAGCTTGCGTCGCTCATGAGCTTGTCGCGGCCGGCCATGGCTCCTCTTCCTCATTACCACAGACGGACGCGAGCCCGGTGGCGAACCCCTGGCCGCGCATAGTTCCTTTATTCGCCTGTGTTAGAGTCCGCCCGATCCGAGACCGGCCTCACAACGGAGCATGCCAACGACCGTTCTGCTCTCCTGTTCATGAGAAGGGGTGTTCATGCGTCGCGTTGCGTCTGCCATCCTTGCCGTGCTCGTCGCCGCGATCACGGCCCACGCGCAGGTGCTCCCGGGCACGATCATCGGGATCGTCAAGGACGGATCGGGTGCCGTGCTGCCGGGGGCCACGGTCAGCGTGACGTCGCCGGCCCTCCCCGGCGGCCCGGTCAGCGTCGTCACCGGCGCGCAAGGCGAGTATCGCGTCACAGGACTGCCGCCCGGCACATACACGCTGTCGATCACGCTGCAGGACTTCAGCACTTACAACGAATCCGATCTGCGCGTGACGGTGGGCGGCACGACGGAGCGCAACGTCAGCCTGCCGCTCGCGACCGTGCAGGAGAGCGTGACCGTGACCGGCGCCTCGCCGCTCGTCGACACGCGCCAGACCGGCATCGGCGCAACCCTCTCGACGCAGGCGGTCGAATCGCTGCCGAACAAGCGCTTCACCGCCGCGGCCAGCTTCATGACCGATCTGCCTGGCGTGACGGCGTCGAACGTGGAGCAGGCCTACAGCGTCAACGTGATGGGATCGTCCGGCGCCGAGACGCCGCTGATGGTGGACGGCGTCGTCACCAACCATCCCGCCTCCGGCGGCGGCTGGACCCACTTCGATCTCGACGCCATCGGCGAAGTGAGCGCGACGACGCTCGGCGCGTCGGCTGAATTTCAGGGTGCCGCGGGCGGCGTCCTCGACGTGATCACGAAGTCGGGTACCGGCGAGTTTCACGGCGACACGGCCGGCTTCTGGGCTCCGCAGGCGTTGTCGAGCCAGCCGATCCGCCGCGACTGCGCCTGCCCCGAGGGGCAAACCGGCTTCACGTGGTACAAGAATCGCGACCTCTCCGCGCACCTGGGTGGGCCGATCGTGAAGAACCGCGCGTGGTTCTTCGGCGGGTTCACGTTCACGGGACAATCGGGATCCACTCCCGGCCAGCCATCGCTCGCGCCGCAGGACCAGTATCTGATCTGGTTCGCGGACCCGAGCGCCAAGGTCGACGTCAAGTTGAGCGACCGCTTCAGCATCCAGCAGACCTACTACGAGGAGGCGTTCTTCGAGCCGCTGCCGCACTTCCCCACGGTGACGACCCCACTCGAGACGATCCAGCGCTCGAGCGGCACGAGCGGCTTGTGGGGGAAGGGCTTCCCGCACGGCGCCACCGAGCTCAAGGGCACGCTGTCGTCGCGCACGCTGCTCACCGCGCGCTATGCGCTCACCGACATTCCGGATCAGCGGATCGGCTTCAACAACGATCTGACGACGCCGAGGCACATCGATACCGCGACCGGCATCAACAGCGCCAACGCGACGGCGTTCAGGAGCAAGCCGCGCCGGGACGAATTCGACGTCAAGATGAACATGTTCTTCCCTGGATCCGCGGTCGACAACAACCTGTCGTACGGTGTCCAGGTCATTCGCAATCGGATCTGGCGAGCCACCGTCGAACCGGGCGGGATCGTCTACTCGGATTTCAACCGGCAGCCGGACCAGGCAACGTTCAGCCCGCCGAGCATCGACGCGGCGCAGTACAACGCGCAGGCGCTCTGGGGCGAGAGCGAGCTGACCTTCCGTCACCGCCTGACAATCAAGGTCGGCGCGCGCCTCGATCGGCTCGAAGGCATCAGCTCGGACGCCGACGCCGTGGACAGCTCGTTCAACGAGACCGGACAGACCATCGCCGGCCTGGGTCACCTGCTCACATGGACGACCCTTTCGCCCCGCGTCGGCGTCAACCTCAAGCTCAATCAGGACGGCAACATGGTGCTCCGCGGCACGGTGGGGCGCTACTACGATCCCCTCGACCTGAGGACGGTCGAATCGGTCCACCCTGGCGTCGCGGTGACGACGCTGGCGCGGTTCGATCCGGCGACCGGCGGTTACACGAGCATCATCTCGGTCACCGACCCGCGCGCGAACATTGCCTTCGACCGGGACATGAAGACGCCCTACACCGATCAGTATTCGATCGGGTTGGACCGCCAGGTCGCCAAGGAGCTCGCCGCCGCGGTGAGCTACGTGCACAAGATCGCGAAGAACCAGATCGCGACCGTCACGACCGGCGCCGACTACGCGTCGCAGCAGGTGGCATCGCCCATCGGCGGCACGCTCACGGTGTTCGCTCTCACGAGCAACGCGAACAGCCGCGTCTTCCTGACGACCAACGGGCCGGACTACCACACGACCTACGATGCGCTGCTCCTGAGCCTGTCCCGCCGCTACGCAAACCGCTGGCAGGGAAACGTGAGCTATACCTACTCTCGATTCCGCGGCCTCACGGCCGGCGCCGTCGATCCGAACGATGTCACCAACGCCGAGGGTCCGCAGAGCATCGATCGCCCGAACGCGTTCACGGCAACCGGCTCCTACAGCCTCGAACGCTTCGACGTCCAGTTCTCAGGCAACGTGATCCTGCTGCAGGGCACGCCGTACGCGCCGACCGTGCAGATCCGGCTGCCGCAGGGACGGCGATCGGTCCGCCTCGATGCGCCGGATGCCTTCCGTGGGCCGACCGAGAAGCATGTGTCGTTTCGCGTGTCGAAGATCCTGTTTCGCACGGGCACGCGACGGCTCGAGCTGAGTGGCGAGGTCCGGAACGCGTTCCAGGACACAAGCAACCAGACGCGGATCACGACGGTCTACGGCGACCCGAATTTCGGCGTGCAGTCGTCGTGGCCCGATCCTCGTCAGCTGTTGCTTCGCGCCCGGCTGTATTTCTGAGATACGGAGCCTCGTGTCTCACCTGCGGACTATCGGTATGCGACGCAGCCATCTCGCCGCGATCGCCGGTGCGGTGCTGGCTGTCGGCGCCCTCGCCGCGCCCGCACCGCTCGCCCAGCAGGCGACCGCTACGGCAATGGATCACGATCTCCTCGAGATCACGATCCCGAAGCTCGAGTCGCTCTACGGCGCGCGCCGCTATTCGGTCACGCAGGTCACGCGCTGGTACCTGGATCGGATCGATCGTTACAACGGCGTCTACCGGGCGATTCTGCACGTCGACCGTGACGGGGCGCTGGCAACCGCGGCCGCCGAGGACGCCAGGGCACAGCAGGGCGGACAGCAGTTCAGCCGACTGCCGCTGTGGGGTGTCCCTGTCGTCATCAAGTCGAACACCAGCGTGAAGGGGCTCGTCACGAGCATGGGATGGGAGGGCTTCCTCGTTCCCGGTCACGAGCTCGTTGCCCCGATTGACGCCACCGTCGTCGCCAGATTGAGAGCTGCCGGCGTCGTCATTCTCGGCCAGACGAACATGCCCGACTTCGCCGCGAGCGATACCAACATCAGCACGGCATTCGGACGAACCGGCAACGCCTACAACTGGCGTTTCAGTCCGGGTGGATCGTCCGGAGGAACGGTGACGTCTGTCGCGGGCAACCTCGCGCTGTTCGGGACCGGTACCGACACCGCCAATTCGATCCGCATGCCGGCCGCGACGAGCGCGCTCGTCGGGATGATGCCGACACGGGGCCTGGTGAGCATCGCCGGCATCGGGCCGCTCGACTGGTTGCGCGACAACACCGGTCCGATCACGCGAACGGTGACCGATGCGGCGATCGCGCTCGGCGTCATGGCGGGCGAGGATCCGAAGGATCCCAAAACCATCGGTTCGGCTGCGAAGGCACAGCCCGGTCCCTACACGAAATATCTGGACGCGAGCGCCCTGCGCGGCCGACGGTTCGGCGTTCCTGCGTTCATCGTGAAGGAGCCTGAACCTGGCGGGCCGGCTGGCGGCGGCTATCTCGAAGCCGAAACCCGGCAGGTGTTCTTGAAAGCACTCGAAGGCATGCGCGCCGCCGGCGCGACTGTCGTCGTCGATCCGGAGATTCTTCCCGACAGCTTCTCGGATCTGATCTCCAAGGTGAACACGCGCGCATACCGTCGGGACGGAACCGCGCGCTTCCTGCGCGACTTCGGACCAGTTGAATATCGCTCCCCTGAGGCGTACGAGAAGGCGTTGGGCAAGCCGCTGCCGGCCACGATCATCGGCGCCGACGATCAGCGCGTGCTGGCAGACGATCCCGAGGCCGATGCGACCTTCTTCGCTCCGCAGCGCGCGGCGCTGGCCGCGTACGAGGCGGCCCTCGACCGCTTCGAGCTGGACGGGTTCGTCTATCCAGGCTTGCAGGTGCCGTCGATCGACGAAACCGAGCCTGGCGCCACCACCGGACGCAGCAAGGGGCCGCACAGCAACACCGGCTGGGTGAACCGGATCGGCGTGCCCGCGATCGTCGTCCCCGGCGGCTATTACGCCAACGGAATGCCGTTTGGTCTCGAGCTGTCGGCGCGCGCCTGGAAGGATGGCGACCTGCTCGGCTGGGCGTTCGCGTACGAGCAGGCGACGAAGCATCGGCGTCCGCCGGCGCTGGTCGATCAACCGCGGTAGGCGCGCGGTCGATCATCGAACGGCGAACGCGATCGACTGGCCAGCGCGGCTGGTCGAGTACCAGCTGATCCATCCATGTCCTTGTCGAACCTCATTGACAACGTCGAGTGTTGGAGAGACAGTGACGGCCCGCGGCTCTCCCGCAATGACGTTGTCCACATAGGAGGTGTACATGTCGAATCGAGTGCGAATGATCGTCGTCGCCTGTCTGAGCGCTGTCGCCGCAGGCATCCTGCCCTTTGGCGCGCGCGCAACCTCGCCGGGCGCTCCGCGCGTCGAGGTGATCGCCAGCGGGCTGGATAACCCGCGCGGCCTGGCGATCGGTCCCGACGGCGCGGTGTACGTCGCGCAGGCGGGCCGCGGCGGAAGCGGACCGTGCATCACCAACAGCGCGAACAGTCATGTGTGCTACGGCGCGACGAGCGCGATCACCCGCATCACTCCATTCGGCACGTACGACGTCGTACGCCGTCTGCCCTCGCTGGCGCCGCCGCCCGGCGATCCCGCGGCGGGCACGGAAGCGGTCGGCGCTGTCGATCTGGTGTTCGACGGACGCTTCGGCGGCGTCGCCGTCGTCGGCCTTGGTGCGAACCCGGCGCTGCGCGCCTCGCTCGGTCCCGCCGGCGCGCGATTCGGGCGCCTCGTGAAGTTCAACATCTTCGGCGCGTCGACATTCGATGAGGACGTCGCCGCCTACGAGGCGGCGAACAACCCCGATGGCGGCCTGGTCGATTCGAATCCGTACGGCCTCGCGGTCGTTCCGTCCGGGCTCGCCGTGGCCGACGCGGGCGCAAACGATCTGCTGCTCGTTCGTTCGAGCGGCATCAGCACCGCCGCCGTGTTCCCGGCCGTGATGGTGCCGTTCGGACCGCCCGGCAACATGGTCCCGATGCAGGCCGTGCCGACCTCGGTGGCGCGCGGACGCGATGGCGCGCTCTACGTAGGACAGCTGACCGGGTTCCCGTTTCCGCCGGGCGGCGCGTCGGTGTTCTCGGTCTTCCCGGGCGGCGTGCCAACGGTGTTCGCGAGCGAGCTCACGAACATCATCGACGTGGCGGTCGGCCGCGGCGGTGCCCTGTACGTGCTGCAGATCTCGGCGAACGGGCTGCTGTCGGGCAACCCGCTCGGCAGGCTGGTTCGGGTGGCGGCCGACGGCACGCGGACCGAGATCGCGCCGGGCGCGCTCATCTCGCCAGGCGGTCTCGCCCTCGGCGCGGACGGTTCAATCTACGTGTCGCGGTTCGCGACGCTGCCGGGTGCCGGCGACGTGGTGAGGATTCGCGACTGATCCGGAACGCTATCGAGCCTGCTGCCGCCTGTGGGAAGCGGCGGCAGGCTCGTTGTCAGCCCGATGCCGCGCACCACGATGGTCGCGGCTTATGGCATTCTGTTTCTCGTGAGCTTTCTCTACCGGCACGCCCTGTTCGTTTCGCGCAAGCAGCCGTACATCGCCTGGGCCAACAACGTCGATGATTCGGGCGTCCGGCTCGACGACGACCTGAATCGCCAGCAGCGGACGGTCTACTTGGTCGACGAGATCGATGGCGAGCCGAAGCTCGCGCATCTGCTGGACGACTGGTGGATGGAGATCTTCGAGCAGGAGCTCGCGGCGTGGCATATCGCCCGCGCGGATTGGCCGCAGGAACTGACGCGTGAGATGTTCAACGCCTGGTTCGACGTCGAGCTCTGCGCGTCGGTCTACGACCTCGATCCCGACGCGCCGCTCACGCAATACCAGGTGGACGTCGAGAATCTGGCCGACGCCATGGCGTTCTGTGCGGCGTGCGGCATGGAGCTCGAGCGAGACGAAGGGCAGCTGACCGGCTTCAAGGTGGCCGATCCGCAGCGGCTCGATCTGTTCAGAGGGCGCGTGTTGCCGCTCGAGGTCGATGAAGGCGTCATCGACTGCCTCGTGCCGCCCGACGACATCGACATCGGAGAGGACGGGGACGACCTCTTCGTCCGCGTGTGCAGCGCCAAATGCGAGAAGGTGGTGAGGAAAGTGGTGCCCAAGGCGCTGCGCCGATATCTCGCCCGCCTGCCTGCCGACGCCTAGGCGCTTTTCAGCAGAGGATCTCTTTCAATCGCTCGGCGGGCCGCGCGAGGATCGCGCGATCGCCGTTCTCCACGATCGGACGCTGAATCAGGTCCGGATGCTGCACCATCAGCGCGACGAGCTGATCCTCCGAGAGGTCCCGCTCCCCGAGCTTCAGCTCCTTGTAGACCGCCTCCCCGGTGCGAAGGAGATCGCGCGCCGGCATCTTCATCTTCCGCAGCAGCTCTTTGAGCTTCGGCGCCGGAATCGGCTCGACGTAGTAGTTCACCGCCTCGACGTCGACGCCGCGCTCTTTGAGCGCCGCGTACACTTCCCGGCAGGTGCTGCAGGTCGGCTTCTGGTAAATCGTGATCGCCATGTCTCTCGTTGGATCTTGAACTCCATGGTCTGCACCGTCAGTGTACCGCGTCTACTCGATCTGAGGGTCACTCAGTGCGTGAACAGTCACCGGGCGGCTGTGTTCGAGGCCGGGCGTTCACCTCGTAGTCTGTTCGGAAGACCGGGGTCCGACCGGTCAGACCGACCTCACGCGCGCGTTCATCGCAAAGGCGCAAAGGACATCTCTGATACGATGCCCAACAGCGCCGTGATTGCCCCGATGGGCAGGCGGCCGGCACCCCCACACCCATCAGGATGATCAGAATGACGACAGCGCTTTCCGAACGGATCGAAGCCATCTACCGGCAGGTCATCGCGCGCAATCCAGGCGAGGAAGAGTTTCATCAGGCAGTGAAAGAGGTGCTCGAGTCGCTCGGCCCCGTGCTGGTGAAATACCCCGAGTTCTCCGAGCAGAAGATCATCGAGCGCATCTGCGAGCCCGAGCGCCAGATCATCTTCCGCGTGCCGTGGCAGGACGACCACGGTGAAGTGCACATCAACCGCGGCTTCCGCGTGCAGTTCAACAGCGCGATCGGCCCTTACAAAGGCGGGCTGCGATTCCATCCGTCGGTCTATCTCGGGATCATCAAGTTCCTCGGCTTCGAGCAGCTGTTCAAGAACGCACTGACCGGCATGCCGATCGGCGGCGGCAAGGGGGGCTCGGATTTCGATCCGAAGGGCAAGTCCGACGGCGAGGTGATGCGCTTCTGTCAGAGCTTCATGACCGAGCTGTACCGCCATCTCGGGGAATACTGCGACGTGCCGGCCGGCGACATCGGCGTCGGCGGACGCGAGATCGGCTACCTGTTCGGCCAGTACAAGCGCATCACGAACCGTTACGAGTCCGGCGTGCTCACCGGCAAGGGGATCGGCTGGGGAGGGTCGCTGGTGCGCAGGGAGGCAACCGGCTACGGCGCGGTCTACTTCGTGCGCGAGATGCTCAAGGCCCGCAAGACGTCGCTCGACGGCAGGACCTGTGTCGTCTCCGGTTCGGGCAACGTCGCCATCTACACGATGGAGAAGCTGATGGAGCTCGGCGCCAGGGTGATCGCGTGCTCCGACTCGAACGGCGTGGTGATTCACGAGCAGGGGATCGATCTCGACCTGGTCAAGCAGCTGAAGGAGGTCGAACGCCGCCGTATCGCGGACTACGCCGACCTGCGCAAGGATGCCCGCTACATCCCGGGCGGCAACATCTGGGAGATTCCCTGTCACGTCGCGATGCCGTCGGCGACGCAGAACGAGCTCAATGGCAAGGACGCGAAGTCGCTCGTGAAGAACGGCTGCATCGCGGTGGCCGAGGGCGCCAACATGCCGACCACGCCCGAAGGGGTACGGGTATTTCTCGAAGCCGGCATCGCCTTCGGGCCGGGGAAGGCGGCCAACGCGGGTGGAGTCGCCACCTCCGCGCTCGAGATGCAGCAGAACGCCAGTCGGGACTCCTGGACGTTCGACTTCACCGAGCGGAAGCTCGACGAGATCATGACCCGCATTCACGCCGATACGCACGCGACGGCGGAGGAGTTCGGCGCGTCCGGGAACTACGTGATCGGCGCGAACATCGCCGGCTTCATCAAGGTGGCCAACGCCATGGTGGCACTCGGGCTGGTCTAGCGAGGTCTCGGCGACTCAGAGGTGCGCCTGCAGCGGCTCGTGCATCCGGCGTCCGTGCTCGAGCGTCAACAGCAGGAGGTCCGCGGTCACCGGTGCCCGCCTGAACGCATCTTCGCCGACGGCGCTCGCAATCGCGTTCATGACGGCGCCGTAGGCGGCGCCGACCGGCGGTTCGCCCACGCCGCGCGCGCCGACGGGCGTTTCCGGATCCGGGAGCCCGACGGCGTCGGCGTGCATCGTCCGCGGCACGTCGAGGATGGTCGGCGGCTTGTTGTAGTGGAAGCGTTTGGCCAGCGGCACGCCGTAGTGCGGGTCGTACACCCACTTCTGCATCAGGGCATGGCCGATCCCGAGGCAGCTTCCGCCGCACACCTGCGCCACCATGCTTCGCGGGTTGATGACGGTTCCGATGTCGGCCATGCCAAGGTAGTCGACGAGGGTCGGCTTCCCCGTTTCGAGATCGACCTCCACTTCCGCGAACCCGGCGACGAACGAGTAGGTCGTGCCGTCCCGTTGATAGGCGTCCTTCGCGACCCCCATCAGCCCGAGGCCCGCCAGCGCGGTCGCCGCCGCCTTCGTGGTCGGATGGATGTCCTCCGGCAGTTCGTGTCCATCGTAACGGCCGCCGAGAGCTATCGCTCGCGTGGCCGCCTGCGCGTAGGTGAGGCCGCGACCCGGATTGCCCCGGCGGAACACGCGCTCGGCGCCCAGTTCGTAGTCGTCCGGGCTGCCGCCGAGATCGCGCGCGGCGATCTCCTGCAGCTTCCGCCGTGCGTCCATCGCTCCAGCATGATTCGCGCGGCTCATCGCATGCGTCGTCTGGCTGCCGACCGAGAGGCACGAATAGGGAAGATGCCTCGCGGTGCTGCCCCAGACGACCTCGACCTTCTCCCACGGCATGCCAAGCACGTCGGCGGCGACGCGTGCGAGGTCGAACAGCGAATGCGTCCCGAGATTGCCGACGCCGCTTTGCACGTACAGCTTGCCGTCAGGTCGAATCGTCATCAGGCCATCATGGCCAACGGAGCCCGAGGTGTGTGTGCCGACGGCGACGCCGACGCCGCGCACCTTGTTGCCGCTGCGCTGCCCTGCCCGCGCGGCGCGTTCCTTCCATCCGAAGCGCTCCGCTCCGCGCTCGAGCGCCTCTTTCACGAAGGCGCTCGTCGTGTACCCGCGCCGGCCATTCCGTGCAGGACCGAACGGCGCCTTTCCGGCGGGCGCATTGATCGTGCGCATCTGCACCTGATCGATCCCCAGCTGCCTGGCCGCCTTGGTGATCGCCTGCTCGACGATCGCGATCCCCTGCATCTCTCCGGGCGACCGCTGGAAGAGGCGCGTCGGGGTGTTCGTGAGGACGTTGACGGCGCGCCAGCGCATCGCGGGCGGCTGGTAGAGAAGCGACGTCGCCATGCCGGCCGCCCGATGATCGCCGCGCTCTCCGCGCGCGCCGTTGTCCTGGACGATGAACAGGTCGAGCGCGGTGATGCGGCCGTCGGCGCGGAAGCCGACGCGGGCCCGCCCGCTCATGTTCGTGCGGGCATGACCGATATAGTGCTCCTCCTCGCGACTGATGCGCATCATGACCGGCGCGTTCGCCTTCTTCGCGAGCAGCGCCGGAATGCACATCGACACCGCCCCGCCCCCCTTCGCGCCGAAGCCGCCGCCGGTGTACTCCGAGATGAAGACGACATCGGACGGCTCCACGCCGACCCAGTTCGCGACGCTCGGGTGCGTGCGCATCGTGCTCTGCGTCGATCCGTGCAGGTACAGCTTGCCGTTCTGCCAGTAGGCGAGCGCGCTGCGCGTCTCGAGCGTCTGGTGGCTCGTCGCCTGGACGACGAACGTCTCGTCGACGACGAGCGCGGCCTCCTTCAGGCTGGCGTCGACGTCGCCGTAGCTCCATTCCTCGGGAGCTTCCCCCATCGGCAGCTGCCCTTCGGCGGCGTCCGCGAAGTCGCGATCGCTCCACTTCAGCGTGCGCAGCTCCGTCTGGTTTGAGATCGCGCCTTCGAGATCCCGCCTGGCAGGGCCGCGCGCCGGCGCCAGGACGTTGCCGGCGGTGGTCGCGTTCGGACCGTTCGGACGCAGGCTCTCCAGCGGATCGGTCACGAAGGGCAGCAGCTCGAGATCGAGATCGATCCGTTCGATGGCCTGGGCCGCCGTGAGCTCGTCGACCGCGGCGACGGCGAGAATCGGTTCCCCTTCGTAGAGCGGTTCGTTGGTGAGCGCGGGGATGTCGGCGCGTGCAGCCTCGGGCAGGTCGTCCGCGGTGAGGATCGCCTTGACGCCGGGCATCGCCAGCGCGGCGCTCGCGTCGATCCGCCTGACGCGCGCGTGCGGCATCGGGCTCAGAAGCAGCTTGCAGAAGAGCATGCCGTCCGCGCGAAAGTCCTCCGCGTACTTCGCCCGCCCGGTCACCTTCGCGACCAGATCCGGCGTCAGGTAGTTCCCGCCGATGAGTCGTTCGTCAGCCACGCTCGTCCTCCCAGGCCAGCCTCCGGGCAAAATACGCCTGGCGGAGGTGACTGTCAACGAGCCTGGAGCTGTGCGCGGGCGCCGCGACCGGAGGCGTCGTGGCTCGCCAGCTGAAGTGGTACAGAACTCTTACAGTCGCGTACGGTCGCGCTCTCTAGAATCGGAGAGAGGACACATCATGCGACCGCATCCCAAGGGCACGAAGGCCCGCGTCCTCCTGACGTCGGTGTTCAAGCCCTTCGCCCAGGACGACGAGTTCGGAAGCCGCGCGATCAACCCGATGGAGCTCTATCACAATCAGGTGACGCGAGCGCAGGGTCCGTTTTCGCTGCGCATGTTCCACCGCAGCTGGAACCTGATGTTCCTGCAGGAGAACATCAGCGGGCCGTCGACGCTGCTCGACTTCCCGACGCGCGAGCGCTTCATCCGCGAGATCACCTCGCACGACTACGACATCGTCGGCATCAGCGGCATCATCGTGAACGTCGGGAAGGTGAGCGAGATGTGCCGTCTCGTGCGCCAGCACTCGCCGCAGTCGACCATCGTCGTCGGCGGACACGTGACGGCGATACCGGGAGTGGAGCGGCTGATCGACGCCGACCACATCGTGCGCGGCGAAGGCGTGGCGTGGCTGCGGTCGTTTCTCGGCGACGATCCGGAGCGGCCGATTGCGCACCCGCTGATCCCCTCGTCGTTCGGGTTTCGCCTGATGGGCCTCAGGGCGCCGAGGGGCGGCGGAAACGCGGCGGCGACGATCATCCCGTCGGTGGGCTGTCCCATGGGCTGCAACTTCTGCACGACGTCGGAGTTCTTCGGCGGCAAGGGACGTTTCGTCAATTTCTTCGAGCGCGGCGCCCAGCTCTTCGACATCATGTGCCACGCCGAGCGCCGTCTCGGCGCGCGGGCGTTCTTCATGATGGACGAGAACTTCCTGCTCTATCGGCGGCGGGCGCTGGAGCTGCTCGATCTGATGCGGCAGCACGGCAAGTCGTGGTCGCTCTACGTGTTCTCCTCCGCGAACGCGATCCGCAAGTACGACATCCGCGAGCTCGTGGATCTGGGCGTGGAGTGGATCTGGCTGGGGCTCGAGTCTGCGGCGTCCGGGTACCAGAAGCTGAAGGGCACCGACACGCACTCGCTCGTCCGCGAGCTGCAGGCGCACGGCATTCGCGTGCACGGCTCCACGATCATCGGCCTCGAGCACCACACCGTGAGCAACATCGACGCGGAGATCGAGCACGCCATCGCGCACGACACCGTGTTCCACCAGTTCATGCTCTACACGCCGATGCCGGGCACGCCGCTCTATCGCGACATCCGGGCGGAAGGCCGTCTGCTCGACGATGTGGAGCTGGCCGACATCCACGGTCAGTTCAAGTTCAACTTCCGGCATCCGGGCATCTCGCGCGACGAGTCGAAGGTATATCTCGACCGTGCGTTTCAGCGCGATTACGAGGCGAACGGCCCGAGCCTGTACCGCTTGATGCGGAACATGTTCACCGGCTGGCAGCGCTACAAGGACGATCCCGATCCGCGCGTGCGCGCGCGGGTCGCCGGCGAGGCGCGGCAGCTGCGGACCGGCTGGGGCGCGGCGTTGTGGGCGATGGAGCATTACCTGCGCGGCTCCGACCGCGCGATGGCCGAGCGGATCGGCGAACTGCGGCGCCAGATCGAGCGCGAGCTGGGCGGGCTGTCGAGCCTCATCGATCGCGTGGCGGGACCGGCGCTGCTGTGGTCGGCGCGCCGCGAGGCCAGGCTCGGACCCGCCGGCCGGCACCTCGAGCCGGTGACCTTCGTCGATCGCCGCAGCCCGCGCCTGCAGATGGCCTGAACCGGAGACCTGGGCGCAACGGATCCCGTTGCGCAACGAAAACTGTTGCGCTATCCTGCGGGTATGCCCATCGCGACCGCCCGCAAGGTGGAGGCGCTGCGCGTCGACTTTCGCTCTGCGGCGCGGCTGGCCGACATGCTCGGGGTCAGCCGCTCGCAGATCACGCGGTGGCTGCGCGGCGCCGGCATCGACCCGGCGAACGCCGAGCGGGTCGATCTCCTCGAGCTCGTCTGGGCGAACCTGCTGCGCCTGTACGATCGCGAGGCGGCGCTGTCGTGGCTGTTCGGGCTGAACCCCACGCTCGGCGACCGCCGCCCGATTGACCTGATCCGCGCCGGCCGCGCCGAGGAGTTGATGCGCGCCATCCGCGCCGAGCGTGCCGACGCCTTCGCGTGATCCTCTATCGCTGCTTCGCGTGGAACGATGCCGTCGCGCCGACCGCGCCCGACGGTCCGCTCTGGTTTCCACGGATGTACCAGGGCGAAGGGCGGCACGACAACCCCGACCTGTTCGGCTGTCTCTACCTGGCCGACCGCGCGATGTCCGCGGTCGTCGAACAGCTTGCGCGATTCCGTACGCAGCGGCTCACCCCTTCGCTGTTGCGCCGGCGCGGGCTGCCGCTCGCGGTTGCCGAGTTCGCCCTCGATCCGGAAGCGGTGCTCCTCGACTTCGACGATCCGCGCGTGCTCTCGCGCGAACGGCTGCGGCCGTCCCTGGTCGCCACGCGGAACCGTGATCTCACGCAGCCGCAGGCACGGGCCGTTTTCGAAAAACATCCGGCCGCTGCCGGCCTCCGGTGGTGGTCGACCTACGAAGCGACCTGGTCGCACGTGACGCTGTTCGATCGCGCCGCGCGCCGCGTCCGCCTGACCGACGTGCGGGCGCTGACGCTCGCCGATCCGTCGCTCGTCGAGGCGGCGCAGTTCTTCGCGATGCAGATCGGACCGAGGTAACGCGTCTGCGTTCGTCCGGGATCGCGGCCATCGGTGCCCGCCGGTTCGTCGTCCATACAAAAACTTGTATACTGAATGGAATTCACCGATGCCGGAGAAGGCGGTCGTCTGGCTCGGCAGTTCACGGAGCATGGCAAAGAAGACCGCGGTTAGGGTCACGCCGTCCACGGGGAACGTGTTTCGAGATCTTGGGTTCTCGAAGCAAGAATCCGAGCATCTCCTCGTGAGGGCTGACCTCCTGATTCAGGTGCAGAAGACCCTCACGTCGAGGCGGCTGACACAGGGCGAGGCCGCCAAGGTGCTTCGGGTCACGCAGCCGCGAGTGAGCGACCTAATGCGTGGTCGCATTGACCTGTTCAGCACGGATGCATTGATCGACATGCTGGCGAGGCTGGGTGTGGGCGTGCGATTGGTCGTCAAGTCGGCGAGGGTGAAGAGGGTCGCGTGAACAAACAGGGTCGACACCGACGAATCGGCTCGCGTCGAGGGTAGCGAATGTCCGGCGACACCAGGGCACACGCGGACAAGCTCTCTCCATCGGCGTTCATGCGCCAGGATCTGGGCACGACGCAGCGGTACATGCACTTGAGCTCGGCCGCGATCGATGCGGCGATTCGGTTGTTGAAGACGGGCACCGACACGAGCCGCGCGGCCGTGGAGAAATAGTGGAGGCGGCGGGAACGGAGGGCCCGAAGGCCCGTGTTCATTGAGGAAAAGTGGCGGAGGCGGTAGTCATAAGCCTCCTCACGATTCAGCGATCCGCTCGGACGCGAACCTGCGTGCCCCACGGGTCCGCCGCTGCGACTTCATTGTTCTCGTGCTCGATGTGATAGCCGGCGTCCCGAAGACTCTTGGCCACCGCCGTCGTGTCATCGTCCGACGGGACGAGGAGTTCCCACTCGACTAGGCGCGCGTGGTCAGGAGACGGCGCCGGACCGGGAGCCCACGTGTTCGTTCCCAGATGATGGTGGTAGCCGCCGGCGGACATGAACAGCGCTCCCGGGTAGTTCCACATCGTCTTGTCGAAGCCGAGCGCGTGGTGATAGAACGCCTCGCTGCGTTCCAGGCTCCCCACGTGCAGATGCACGTGGCCCATCGTCGTGCCATCGGGCGCGCCCGTCCACGACACACCTCGACCCGCCGCCACGACGCTTCGGATGTCCAGCGGATCGGTCGCCATGGCGACTTCGCGGTCATGGTGATGCCAGGTGTCGCGCGGTCTGTCTGCGTACACCTCGATCCCCAATCCATCCGGATCCGACAAGTACAACGATTCGCTGACCAGATGGTCCGCCATGCCCACACGGACATTGAGCGATGCGATATGGGCGGCAAAGCGTCCGAGAGCGCTGCGATCGGGAAGCAGAATTGCGAAGTGATAGAGCCCGAACGCTCCTGGGCGCGCGGCGGTGACTCCGGGTTTCGTGTGGAGCGTCACCAACGGCAGATCGTCACTCTGTGCGGTGAGGACCGCAGACGTGCCGGTGAGGCGGTGTGCGCGTAATCCCAGCACACGTTCGTAGAACATGAGCGCTCGCGGCACATCGCTGACCTGCAGATGCACCGCGCCGGGGTGCGCCGCGTCCGGCAAGCGAAACGGCGCTGGCCGCACTCCGTACGCGAACCGCGGCGTCTGCGTTGTTTCGGCCATGGCGATTTAGGTCTCCCCGCCCGGTGCCGCCAAAACCGAACCCGTCTCCGATGACTTCATCTTCGGTTTCTGCATCGCGAGCCCTTCTCAACGTAGAATCATGCGCCTCGAACGCAGAATCAACCGCGCAAACATCCATCGTGTCGTATGCCGCTCGTCGCGGCAACTACGCACCTGTTGGTAACCGGCTGACCCCCGAATCGAGGGGAACACGCGGTAAATCCTCGTAGCTCATCATGAGAGAGCCGCGAACCCCCGTCTGCCTTGCCGCAGTCGTTCTTCGAGCCCTTCGCGGCAAGTGGTGTCTTCAAATCCCTCTCGCTGTCGAGGACAACGCTGGGATGGGCTGAAGCCCCATCTCACGCGCACGTTCAAGTTGAGTCGCGATCCATAGTTCGCCGAGAATGTCGAGGCGATCGTCGGCTAGCCCGTGGTGAAAGCCAGTCTACGCTCGCCGAGCTGGGCTCGTGTTGTTTTTGGCATCCGAGGCTGCATATGAACATCGCACTGATCGGAGTGAGTGGCCGGGTTGGTTCCCGACTGCTGACGGAATTGCTGACTCGTGGCCATAGCGTTACCGGTATCGCGCTCGACCCGTCGAAAGTGGCGAGCCGGCCCAAGCTGGTGCTAAAGGCTGGTGATGCGAATCAACCAGCACAAGTCGCCCCGCTTCTGAGGGACCATGACGTCGTGGCCAGCGCCATGCGCTTTCAATCGTCCGATCCAAAGGCGCTGATTGCCGCAGTCAAACAGGCCGCCGTGCCACGGCTGATGGTGGTGGGCGGCGCAGCCAGCTTGGAAGTGGCGCCTGGCCAGACGCTCTTCGATACGCCCGGCTTTCCTGAGGCATACAAGGCGGAGGCGGGAGCCGGACGACGATTCCTCGACGTCCTCCGTGCTGAACCGGATCTCAATTGGACCTTCCTGTCGCCTTCCGCCGAGTTTGCACCTGGGACGCGAACTGGGAAGTTTCGTCTCGGCGGCGATCATCTGTTGAGCGACGTGAACGGTAAGAGCTGGATCTCCATGGAGGATTTCGCGATCGCATTTGTCGATGAGTTGGAAGCGCCGAAACATGTACGGCAGCGCTTCACGGTCGGCTATTGATGGGCCCCATCGGCAACGGCGTATGTCCAGTGCTCGATGTCGCGGTCGGCGTGGAAACGGGGCTTGACATGTCGCAGGCGGCGTCTGAAGCGCAAACGAGGATCCAATGAATAAGTACAAAGTTGGCTATATGGTTGGCAGCCTCGCGAAGGGATCCATCAACCGTCTGCTGGCGCAGGCGCTCACCCGCTTGGCGCCGCCGCAACTCGAACTCGTCGAAATCCCAATCAAAGACCTGCCGCTGTACAGCTACGACTACGATGCCGACTACCCTCCGGTCGCCCGCGCGTTCAAGAAGGCGATCGCCGACGTCGATGGCGTGCTGTTCGTGACTCCCGAATACAATCGCTCGATTCCCGGCGCACTGAAGAACGCGATCGACTGGGCGAGTCGCCCTTGGGGTCAGAACTCCTTCGCGCGTAAGCCGTCCGGCATCATCGGCACGTCGCCCGGCGCGATTGGTACGGCGGTCGCCCAGCAACAGCTTCGTGGTGTGCTGTGTTTCTGCAACTCCCCACTGATGAACACCATCGAGGCGTACATCCAGTTCCGTCCCGGTCTCATCACCGACGACGGCACGGTGACTGACGACTCCACGACCGAGTTCCTGAGCAACTACATGAAGGAACTGCAGGGGTTCATCGAGCGCGTGCTGACCGTTCATCCGCGCGCCAACTGAGCTGAGTGTGCGCGGGGTACTTCCCGACTTGGAAGCGCTTTACAAGGACCTGCATGCGCACCAAGAATTGTCGATGGAGGAGACGCGCACGGCCGGAATCGCAGCCGACCGTCTCCGCGCCGCCGGTCATGAAGTAATGGTGGGCGCCGGGAAGACCGGAGTCGTCGGTCTGCTGCGGAATGGCGATGGACCGATGATCATGCTGCGCGCGGACATGGACGCGCTGCCCATCGAGGAAGGCACCGATCTGCCGTACGCGAGCAAGGCGACGTCGACCGATCGCGAGGGCAACACTGTGCCGGTCGGTCACATGTGCGGGCACGACATGCATGTCACGTGGCTCGCTGGTGCGACGGCAGTGCTCGCCGCCGCACGCTCGACGTGGCGCGGGGCAGTCTTCCAACCTGGCGAAAGAGACCGCAGAAGGGTGCGCAGGCGATGATCGATGATGGCCTGTCCACGAGCTTTCCCAAACCGGACGTTGTACTCGTCCAACATGTCACGGTCGGACCTGCCGGCACTGTTGCCGGGTCGGCCAGGTGCCATCACGCCCGCCGCGGACAGCCTACAAATTCGCCTGTTGTCGAGGCATTGGTCGTGGCCGCGCGCGCGTGGCTTTCACCTTAAGGTCCGGCCGCGTGATCCCGGCAAGCGTGTCACTCCAGGCGTTTCAGCTCTCGTTCGATCTCGCGGGCACTTTCGTTTTCGCTCTGAGTGGCGGGATGGCTGGCGTGAAGCGTCAACTCGATCTCTTTGGGGTGCTGGTGCTGTCCTTCGTTGCGGCCAACACGGGCGGCATCACGCGCGACGTGCTGATCGGCGCCGTACCTCCGGCCGCGATCAACGACTGGCGGTATCTCGGAGTGTCGCTCCTCGCCGGGATGATCACGTTTTACTTCCCGGCAGCAGTACGACAGCGGTGGAATCCGGTGCAGGTGTTCGACGCGGCAGGACTCGCGCTCTTTGCGGTCACGGGAGCACAGAAGGCCGTTCTTTACGGGTTGAACCCGGTAATGGCTACCTTGCTTGGCATGATGACCGGAATCGGAGGAGGCATGGCTCGCGACATTCTGTTGAGCGACATACCAACCGTGCTCCGTGCTGATCTTTACGCGGTGGCGGCACTCATCGGCGCGGCGATCGTCGTTGGCGCACATGTGTATCAGCTGCCGTCCGGTTCGGCGGCGATGGTCGGGGCGGTTGCCTGCTTTTTAGTGCGCGTCCTTGCCATGAGGTACGGCTGGCGGCTCCCGGTCGCAGGCAGCCGTTGAGGGCCGACGACGGCCCATTGCCAGTGTTGTGCGGTTGGAGGGCTCATCGACGGGTCTTCGCGGAAGCGGCCCATCCGAGCATCGCCATGGACGACGGCATGAACGACCGACTGGTCAGCGACGTCATTCGACGAACGAACTGGAAGTGTGGTTCATACCCCAGCATGTTGTCGAGACTCGAGTCGTCCGAACGGAATAGCAAGGCAGAATCATGAAGCCGCGTTCGAGCTCTGCGTCAGAACGCCATGACGAAGCCAAAGAACGCCGCCATCGTGAGGCCGCGCTCGACGAGACCATCGAGGCTTCGTTTCCCGCGAGCGATCCACCGTCAACCAATCCGAATCCTGACACCCACGACGACGGGACGTCGGTAACGAAGGATGACGCGCCCTCCGAACGCTGAGCCGCGAACTGCCGCCGACGCGTCGCCTCGGCCACGCCACGTCGCCGGCGATGTGATTCCACCCAACTGCCAGTTGATCGAAGTGCACGTGGCAGAGAGATCTACCGCTGGGAGTTCGACAAAGGCCAACAGTCGTTGACGGTGGCGGTCAACGGTCCACTGATCGTGGGCGCTGTGCTGGGAACTGTCGGCGTCCACAACTGGCGGCGGGAGTCGAACTCTTATTGCGCCGCCAATGGCGGCAGCCTCTTGGGAATCCGCACCGTGAAGGTGGTGCCTGCGCCCTCCGTGGAGTCGACGCGAATCTCTCCACCCAGCGAATTCACGCACTCCTCGACGATCGCGAGCCCCAGCCCGCTGCCGTCGACGCCGAGCTGATCGTCGAGCTCCGCGTGCGCTCTGACGAAGCGCTCGAAGACCCTGGCCGCCGCCTCGCGCGGGATGCCGATACCGTTGTCGACGACCCGGATCTCGTGGTGATCGTCGGCGCTCTCCGCTTCGACCTCGACGAACCGCTCCGGCTTGTGACGATCCGAGTACTTGATGGCGTTCGCGATCAGGTTGATCAGGATCAGTTCCAGCGCGCCGGCGTCCAGATGGACGAGCGTCGTGTCGCACCGCGCGCGGAGCGCGACGCCTCGCCCGTCGGCCATTTCCTGGAGCTGCCGGAACGCCTCCTGGATCACGTCGTCGAGCTGCACCGTCTGCTCGGTGGGCTTGTCGGTCAGCACGCCGGATCGCGGCAGCCGCTCGAAGCTGCGGATGATCTTCATCGCGCGATCGGCGTTGCGGCGTACGGTCGTTCCCAGGCGACGCCGATGCGCGTCGTCGAGCGCCGATTCGCCGGCCAGCAGCGCGGCGCCGAACTGCAGCGTGCCGAGCACGTTTCTGAGCTCGTGTCCGATCGCGCGGTGAAAACTGTCCAGCCGCTTGCCCTGCGCGGTCACCGTTTCCGTGTACTCGCCGATGAAGGTGCCGGCCGTGATCTGCATCAGCACGCGCACGGCGCGGCCGACGCGCCGCCACGCATCGAGGCATTCCGGGAGAGACGGTGTCGGCAGCAGGACCGACGTCTCGGTGACGACGAAGTCCTCGAGCACTTCTGCAAGCAGGTCGTACTCGCGCAGGACCTGGTGAAGCGACGCCTGCTGCTGATGCCGCAGCTGGCCGAGTTCCCGTGCCTTGGCAATGACCACCGTGCGCGCGGCGATATCCTCGCCGGCAGGTTCCGCGACGTACTTGCCGATCTCGTCAATCAGCGCCGGAATGTGGTCCAGCAAGAGGTCGGTCGGGAACACCGACCGCGCGTCGACCGGAACCAGGACGACCAAACGCTCGAGCCAGCGCTCCGCCAGCGTGCGGCTGGCGTTCTGGAGGCTGGAGCCCAGGGTGCTGGCGCATGACGTCGCTGTGATCACGGAGAGGGCTCCCATCCCGGCAGTATCCGCGGACGAACGACTTCCACCAATCGCGGGGGAAGCAATCAGTATACATGGCTCACCCATGGAGCCGCAGGCGTTGGTCGTGGGGTGAAACCGTTCGTCAGAGCGTCAGCCCGGTCCACGTCGATCGCGCCGGGAGCACGCTCTCTTTGACATCCTAGGAGAAGATCGTCTACTCTCCTCGAATGTCTGGGAGAGCCTCGAGATGACCGAACTGCTGCAGGGCACGCTCGATCTGCTGATCCTGAAGGCGGTCTCGCTCGGCCCGCTGCACGGGTACGGCGTGCTGCTCCGCATCCAGCAGATCTCCGGAGACATCCTGCGGATTCAGCAGGGCTCCCTGTATCCCGCGCTCTACCGTCTCGAACACCAGGGGCTCATCGCCTCGAAATGGGGCGAGTCCGAGAACCGCCGCCGCGCGAAGTTCTACCGGCTCACGCCTGCCGGACAGCGCCGCCTTCGCGAGGAGGTCGACTACTGGAGCCGCCTGTCCAGCGCGATCCGGCTCGCCCTCGCCGCCAGGCCCGAGGACGTGTGAGCCTCCTGGCCCGCGTCCGCTCGTGGCTGGCCGCCGCCCTGGCGCGCAGGCGGGTCGAGGACGACATGGCGTGCGAATGGCGCTTCCACGTCGACGCCCGCATCGACGCGCTCGTCGCCGGCGGAATGACGCGCGGCAAGGCCGAGCGCCAGGCGGTCGTCGAGTTCGGCGATCCGGTGCGCTGGCGCGAGGAGAGCCGCGACGCCCGCGGCGTGCGGCTCCTCGACGAGATCCGCGCCGACGTCCGATACGCGCTGCGTCAGATGCGGCGCTCGCCGGGATTGCCGCTCGCCATCACGCTGACCATCGCGCTGGGCGTCGGCGTCAACGTCGCCATCTTCAGCGTCGTCCATGCGGTGCTGGTCCGGGATCTGCCATACGGCGACTCCGCCCGGCTCGTCCGGCTGTGGGAGCGATCGCCGCAGGGCAATGCGCGCAACGTCGTGTCGCCCGGCAACTACTTCGACTGGAGAGAACAGGCCTCGTCGTTCGAGGTGATCGGCGCCCATGCCGCCGGCTCGTTCGGCATGGCCATGACAGGCTCGGGGCAACCGACGCGGGTCGAAACGACGCGGATGACCGCGTCGGCGTTCGCCGCGCTGGGCGTGCGCCCGATCGCGGGCCGCCTGTACGACGACAGCGAGCCTGGCGCAACCGCCGATGCCGGGGCGGGCGACGTCGTGATCAGCCACGCGTTCTGGCAGCAGCAGTTCGGCTCCGATCGGGCCGCCGTCGGCCGCGTGATCCGCCTCAACGACCGACCGTACACCATCGTCGGCGTGATGCCGGCCTCGTTCGATTTTCCGACGCCCAAGACGCAGGTCTGGGTGCCGGTCACCTTCACCGCGCGCGAGCGCGCGGAGCGCCGATCGCACAACTGGCGTGTCGTCGCCAGGCTGAAGCGGGGAGTGGACGTCGCGACGGCCGAAGCGGAGCTGAAGACGATCGCCGCGCGAACCGCCGCGCTGTACCCGCAGTACATGGACGGCTGGAGCGTGACGGTCGCGCCGCTCCACCGCGACATGGTCGGCGAAGTGGAACCGCTGCTCATCACGATCGAACTGCTCGCGCTCGTCGTGCTCCTGGCCGGCTGCATGAACCTGGCGAGCCTGCTGCTCGCGAAAGCGCGACGCCGCGAAGCGGAACTGGCCCTGCGATCGGCGGTCGGAGCCGGCCGTCGCCGCCTGGTGCGCCAGATTGCCACCGAGGTGCTGGCGTTCGGAACGATCGGCGGTGTCATGGCCGTGGCTCTCGTCTACACGACGCTGCCGGTGCTGCTGGCGGCGATGCCGGCCGACATTCCGCTCATCGAACACGTGTCGATCGACAAGACGACGATCGGCGTCGCGGCCGGCCTCGCCATGGCCACCTCGCTCCTCGTCGGTCTCGTGCCGGCGCTTCGCGTGGCACGGTGCGATTTGCGTCCGGCGCTGCAGTCCGGCCACACGCCGGGCGACGTCCAGACCGGCCGCATCCGGGCCACGCTGCTCGTCGCCCAGTTCGCCCTCTCGATCGTCCTGATGATCGCCGCAGCCCTCCTCGTTCGCAGCTTCAGCCGCCTCGCGACGGTGGACTACGGCTTCGATCCGAACCGTCTCGTCGAAGCGTCGATCGACCTGCCGGCCAGCCGCTATCGCGATCAGCCATCGCAGGAACGCTTCTACGACGAGATGCTGCGACGGGTGCAGGCGCTGCCCGGCGTCGAAGCGGCGACGATGGCGAGCGACCCGCCGATGTACGGGAACTCGATGACCTTCGGCTTTGCCATCGAAGGCCGGCCCGCCGCCAGTCCGAGCGGGCGCGAGGACCCGGTCGATCTGGTGGCGGTGCTCGCGCACTACGCGGAGACGCTGGGGGCCGCTGTCGTGGAGGGCCGCGCCATCGGCGACGCGGATCGCCGTGGCATGGCGCCCGTGGTGATGATCAACCAGGCGCTGGCGCGGCGGTTCTGGAGCGGCGGCGGCGCCGTCGGCCAGCATCTGCGTTTCGGCGCCGAGGACAGCCGCTGGTACGAGATTGTCGGCGTCATCGCCGACACGAAAGACGATGGGCTCGACGAACCATCGCGGCCGGCGATCTTCGTGCCGTACGAGCAGCGCGAGCCTGCGTGGACCTGGTTGTCGTGGGGCGTCGTGGTCGTCCGTCTGCGCGACGGCGTCGACCCGGTCGTGTCGGCGCGCGCCGTTCAGGACGCGGTGTGGACGATCGACGGCAACCTGCCGCTGCTGTCGTTCGACAGGGTGGACACGCTCTATCGCGAGAAGGCCGCGCGGCGCCGGTTCGCCATGCAGCTGGCCAGCGCCTTCGCGCTGCTCGCGGTCGGCCTTTGTGCGTTCGGGATCTACGGCGTCGTCAGCTACGCCGTCGGAGAGCGCGAGCAGGAGATCGGGGTCCGGATGGCGCTGGGAGCCAGCGCGCGGCAGATTCTGGGGCCCTTCATCGCCACCGGTGTGAAGCCTGCCCTGCTCGGCGTCATCGTCGGCACGCTGGCGGCGGCGTGGCTCACGCACTACCTCGAGCCGGTGCTGTTCGAGACGGCGCCGACGGACGGGACGATCTTTGCCGCAACCGTCGTCCTGCTGCTCGGGCTCGCGACGGCGGCCGCATGGCTCCCGGCGCGCCGTGCGATCCTCGTCGATCCCGCGCGAAGCCTGCGGAGCAGATAGAGCGCTACGGGGCGGTCATCGCCGCGAGCGGCAGATCGGGTCAGGAGATGACGCCTTTGCGCACCGCGTAGAGCACGAGTTCGGCGGTGTTGTGGACGCCGAGCTTCTGGAAGATGTGGGCGCGGTGCGTTTCGATCGTCGCCGGGCTGAGGTGCAGCAGGTCGGCGATCTCCTTGTTCGTATGGCGCTCCGCAATCAGCTGGAAGATCTCGCGCTCCCGCTCCGACAGCGAATCGTAGCGATCGGTGATGCCCTTCTGCGCGAGGTGCCTGACGTAGTCGTCGAGCATCACCCGCGCGACCGCGGGGCTGAAGTAGGACTTGCCGGCCGCGACCGAGCTCACCGCGCGTATCAGCTCCACGTCGGCCGAGTCCTTGAGCAGATAGCCTTGGGCGCCCGCTTCGAGGGCGCTGATGATGTAGGCCTCTTCGGCGTGCATGCTGAGAATCAGCACGCGCAGGTCGGGAAAGCGGCGGGTGAGCTGGCGGGTCACCTCGATGCCGTTCAGGAGCGGCATGCCGATGTCGAGGATCGCCACCGCGGGCTGCAGATCGGAGACCACGGTGACCGCCTCCCTGCCGGTGGCGGCCTGGCCGACGACCCGCCATTCCTGCCGCTCCTCGAGAATCTTGCAGAGGCCCTGACGCATCAGCGTGTGGTCGTCGGCGACCACGATCTCCAGCTTAGGCATCCACGAGGTGTGCAAACAAAACGCTGCCGACCGGCGGGTCGGCAGCCTGGCCCGCCTGCTCGCTGCGCAGCGGCAGCATCGCGATGACGCGCGTCCCTTTGCCTGGCGCGCTGTCCACGACGCACGTGCCGCCGAGGCCGGCCGCACGCTCGCGCATGCCGAGCAGCCCGAGACCGCTGTATCGCGCGCCGTCGCGCTGCATCTCCGTGTCGAACCCGACGCCGTTGTCCTCGATTGCGAGCTCGATCGCGCGCTCGCGGCCGCGGAGCGTGATGCGGCACGACGATGCGCGGGAGTGGCGGGCGACGTTGGTCAACGCCTCGCGCACGATCCGGTAGGCCGCCGTCTCGGCATCGGCCGGGAGGCGGAGGTCGGCGATGTTCGCCTCGAACTCGACGTCGGTGTCGTAGCGCTTGCGGAAGTCGCGCACGTAGGCGTGAATGGCCGCTGCGAGGCCGATGTCGTCGAGAACCGCGGGGTGCAGCAGCCGCGACAGGTTGCGCACGGTCTGCAGCGCGCCCTCGGTCAGGTTGCGGGCCGCATGCATCGCCCCGTCCGCCGCCTCGCGAGTGCCGAGGGAACGCTCGGCCAGCGCCAGCTCCATCTTGATCCCGGTGAGCGCCTGCCCGATCTCGTCGTGCAGCTCGCGGGCAATCGTGCGCCGCTCCTCTTCCTGCGCGCTGATCAACTGCGCCGACAGCCGCTGCAGTTCCGCCGTCGACCGCGCGTCGCGCTGCTGCTGGCGCCGCAGCTCGCGTTCCATGGCCGCGACGTGCTTGATGGCGATCAGGCCGATGAAGAAGCTGGCGGCGATCGCCAGGCCGAACTGTCTCCAGATCCGCCGCTGCGTCACGCGATAGAACTCGGTGGTGGCCGCCTGCTGATCGATGTAGGCGCTGCGGTTGATGCTCTGCACATCTTCCGAGACCGTCACCGCCTGCTGGCGCTTCGGCATGATCCGGTCGCGCAGGATGGCGAGCGCGTCCGGCTGCCAGCGCGTGCTGTCGCTCTCGAGCACGTCCAGGATGGCGCGCTGGAAGTCGTCGATCTGTGCCCGCAGCTGCCGCACGCGCGATGATTCGCTCTCGGAATCGACCACCGGCTCGTACTCCGCCAGCGATCGCTCGATGATGCGGAACGCCTCGTCGAGCTTCATCCGGTAGCCGACGATCGATTCGGGAGCCGGATCGAGCAGGGCGTCGCGGACGAACACCGACGCGAGCAGCACCTGGCTTCGCACCGCCGACATGCGCGCCTGCGCGCGGACGTAGCGGGCGGTCACGCTCGTCGACTGGCGCTGGAGCTCGGAGACGCGCCAGGAGAAGTAGTACCCGGAGAAGAGCCACAGGCACAGCGTGAGCCCGAAACCGATCAGCAGCACGCCACGAATCGACAGCCGATCAGCCACGGCTGATACCTGCACGGCGGGATGATACCGCACCGCGCAAGCCCCGTGCGGCCGCGTGTTGCCGACGATGCGGCCTTGCGCTCCCGAAAATACAGCCTCCGCCGGATGGGTGGTCCAGCCGGGCCGCCGTACGCTTGGCGGGTCGATCGCGGGCCTGTCTGCCCGGCGCCCCGCGTCGGCAGCGCGCGGGGCGCAGTTCCGGTGCCTCCCGGAAGATGGTGCCGGCAGGTCCTCCGAACCTTCCGGTCCCGGCGTCCCGCGCGCACTCGATCGTCTCCGCCCCAGTCGTGCCGGATTATTGGATTCCAAAGCATCTGCAGTCTCCGGCGGTCGAGAATACAGTCCAGGGATGATGGTGACCGCCCCCCTGCGCCGATACAGTCCCGGCCACGGCTCGCGGCCGGATGAGGTCGTTGCTGGAGCCGGACGCGGAAAGGAAAAAGGGGGCAGGAATGAATTGCAGCAGAGTGTGGCGGACCGGACTCCTCGGGGCCGTGTTCCTGTGTCTGGTGTCGTCGTCGGCCTGGGCGCAGAGCTCGTTCGTCGGTGTCGTCAAGGACACCTCGGGGGCCGTGCTGCCGGGCGTGACCGTCGAAGCGGCGAGCGACGCGCTGATCGAGAAGGCGCGCGCGGTCGTGACCGACGGTTCCGGCCAGTACCGCATCGTCGACTTGCGGCCGGGGAGTTACAGCGTGACCTTCACGCTCGAAGGGTTCCAGACCTTCAGGCGTGACGGGCTCGAACTGCCGGCGCAGTTCACCATGACGATCAATGCCGACATGAAGGTCGGGGCGCTCGAGGAGACGCTGACCGTCACCGGGGACGCGCCGACGGTCGACGTGCAGACGGCGGTGCACACGCAGGTCTTGAATCGCGAGGCGATCGACGCCATTCCCACCGGGCGCACGATTCAGGGGATGGGGCAGCTGATCGTCGGCGTGTCGCTGAACCTGCCCGACACGGGCGGCGCGCGTGCCATGCAGCAGACCTACATGTCGACGCACGGCATGACGTCGGCGAACAACACCGTGATGATCGACGGCATGATCGTCAACGGCCTGCAGGGCGACGGCGCGATCCAGAGCTACTTCAACGACGCGATGAACCAGGAGGTGTCGTACCAGACCTCGGGCATCGGCGCCGAGACCTCGTCGGGCGGCGTGCGGCTGAACATGATCCCGCGTGAAGGCGGCAACCGCTTCAACGGCGACTTCAAGTTCGCGTATCGCCCGCACGACTGGCAGGGGAGCAACCTGACCGACCGCCTGAAGGCGCAGAACCTCAAGACGGGCAACGGCATCGACCGCATCCTCGACGCCACCATCGCGCAGGGCGGCCCGATCAAGAAGGACAAGCTGTGGTTCTTCGCCTCGGGACGCTACTTCTCGGTGAACAACTTCATCGCCGACACGGTCGCCGACGACGGGTCGCAGGGCGTGGACGATCAGTACATCCGCAGCGCGCTGGTGCGCCTCACCTGGCAGATCACGCCGAAGTGGAAGCTGGGCGCGTACCAGGACGAGATCGACAAGTACCGCGGCCACGACATGCAGAGCAAGTACGATCCCGAGACGGCGGCGGTCCGCTGGTTCTCGCCGGCGTATCACACGAACCAGGCGAAGCTGACCGGCACGCTCACGCCGCGGCTGCTCGTCGAGGGCGGCTTCTCGAGCAATCTCGAGTACTACACCAACAGCTACCAGGAAGGGATCGAGAAGCCTCGCGGGACGGCGGAGTGGTACGCCACCACCAACCAGACCGAGCTCGATCTGGGCGGGTGGCAGCGGGCGGCGCAGCTGCAGAACACGCAGAGCCCGGCGCGCTACAACTGGCAGGCGGCGGTCTCGTACGTGACCGGCACGCACAACGTGAAGACCGGCGTGCAGTACCAGCGCGGCACCTTCTTCCACACCTACGACACCAACGGCGACCTGGACCAGGTCTACAAGAGCTCGAGCACCGGCATCCCGTACACGGTTCCCGACACGGTCTACGTCCGCAACACGCCGATCGCCACCTTCGGCGAGCGCCTGAACTACGACGTCGGCATCTTCGTGCAGGACACGTGGACGGTGAGGAGACTGACCGTGACCGGCGGTATCCGCTACGAGTGGCTGAACGCGCAGGTCGAACCGGCGACCTCCCCGGCCGGGCGCTTCGTGCCCGAGCGCACGTTCGAGGGCATCAAGAACCTGCCCGACTGGAGCGATCCGGCGCCGCGGTTCTCGATGGTGTACGACCTCTTCGGAAACGCCAAGACGGCGCTGAAGTACTCGCTGAACCGCTACAACCAGTCGCGCACCACCGGTATCGCCGCCAACTACAACCCGCTCATCTCCCAGAGCGCGACGCTCCGCTGGACCGATCTGAACGGCGACGGCATCGCCCAGGGGGCGCTGTCGTTCAATCCCGACGGCTCGCGCCAGCCGCACTGCGTGTACCAGACGCCCGGCTGCGAGATCAACTTCAACTCGCTGCCGTCGAACTTCGGCATCCGCGCGCCGAACGAGTACGGCGCCTACCCGCGCACCTGGAACCTGGAGCAGGGCATCGAGCTCCAGCACGAGCTGCTGCCGCGGCTGTCGCTCACCGGCAGCTGGTTCCACGGCTCGTTCCACAACCTGACGACGACGATCAACCGGAGCTGGCAGTTCGACGGCGATCCGACGTTGAACCCGAACTACTCGCCGTTGACCGTCTACAACCCGCTCACCGGTGAAGCGATCACGGTGTACTCGCGCACGGCGGCCGCCGCGGCGGCGCCGACGCGAAACCTCGACACCTTCGATCCGGACCGCAAAGGGGTCTACAACGCGTACAACCTCGAGTTCCGGGCACGCCTGGGCGGCGGCGCGCAGGTCTTCGGCGGCTTCGCCTTCGAGCGTCAGCTGGACACGAACTGCACCGCGCCCGACAACCCGAACTCGCTGCGCTTCTGCGACGACACCCAGAACGACGTGCCGTTCAGCAAGCAGTTCAAGATCGCCGGCTCCTATCCGCTGCCCTGGGGCATCCAGTTGAGCGGATCGTTCCAGAGCAACCAGGGGGCGACGAGCACGCGGCGCATGATCATCACGCGCGGCGCGACGCACTATCCGTCGAGCTGTCCCGCGCCCTGTCCCGCGGGTCAGGTCATCCTGCCGGCGTCGTTCCAGCCGGCGTCGCTGACCGTGGAGCTCGAGGCACCGCACGCCACCTTCACGGAGCGCATCAACCAGCTGGATCTGAAGCTCGCGAAGAACTTCCGGATCAACCGGGTCACGGTGTCGCCGCAGCTCGAGATCTTCAACGTCAACAACTCCGACGCGATCATCAGCTACGTGAGCACGAGCGCCCTCAGCTCGTCGTTCCTCCACGCGAACTCGGTCATGCAGCCGCGCATGGTCGGCGTCAGCGCGCAGGTGAAGTGGTGAGCTCGTCGTAGCTGGACGTCAGGGGGTCGCTAGGGCGGGATGTGGCCAACGGCCATGTCCCGCCTTTCGTTTTTCAGCGCCACTCGCGCGGACCAGGAGCGATCGACGGCGCAGGATCATGTCGGCCGGCGCCTGAATCGTTCGATGTCGGCGGTCCGATCGGGAAGCCGCCTATGAGGGATTGCGGGCGGCGCCGGGACGCTTGCGTGCCGCGGCCGGCTTCGGCGCCGGCAACGCGTCGACGTCCATCCACCGGCGCGCCCACGCGCCGATCGCGTCGATGGCGCCCGCCAGCTCCCGCCCCTTGCGGGTGAGGGCGTACTCCACCCGCACCGGCGTCTCGGGGACGACCGTCCGCTCGACGATCGCTTCCTGCTCCAGCTCGTGCAGCCGCTCGCTCAGCATCCGATCGGTGATATCGGGGATGGCGGCGCGCAGCGTCGCGAAGCGGCAGGGCGTCGTCTCCATCAGCACGAACAGGATCGCCCCGGTCCAGCGGCGGCCGATCAGCTCGCTGGCGCGGTGGAACTTGCCGCACAACGCCGGCGCGTGCGCGCCCTTGGGGGATCTGGCCACGGTGTCAGGATACCAGCCGGGCGGGCTACCCGCAATTAAATACTTGATCAGAACAAACTATAACAAATATAGTTTGTTGAAACAGGTAAGCGATTCGCCCGCGGCCACGGACGCGCCGGGCCCGCTGCCGATGTTCCAGGAGATCACATGACGCTGCTGTCCCCCTATTCCTTGCGCGGGCTCGAACTGCCGACCCGCGTGGTGCTGGCGCCGATGACCCGGAGCCGTGCTCTTGCCGGCAACGTGCCCAACCCGCTGGCCGCGACCTACTACGCGCAGCGCGCCCCGGCCGGCCTCTTGATCAGCGAAGGCACGCAGGTCAGCCCGCAGGGTGTCGGCTACATCCGCACGCCGGGCATCCATTCGTCCGAGCAGGTCGACGGCTGGCGTCCGATCACTGATGCCGTGCACGCGGCAGGCGGCCGCATCTTCGCGCAGCTGTGGCACGTCGGCCGCGTGTCGCACCCCGACTTTCACGGCGGTGCGCTGCCGGTCGCGCCGTCGGCCATTGCCGTGGCCGGCGAGTCGTTCACTCCCGAGGGGCGAAAGCCGCTCGGCGCGCCGCGCGCCCTCGAGACGACGGAGGTTCTCGAGGTCGTCGAACAGTTCCGCCGCGCTGCCGAGAACGCCCGGGCGGCCGGGTTCGACGGCGTCGAGCTGCACGGCGCCAACGGCTACCTGCTCGACCAGTTCCTGCGCGACGGCTCCAACCTTCGCACCGACGAGTACGGCGGCTCGATCGAGAACCGCGCGCGCTTCCCGCTGGCGGTGGTCGACGCGGTGATCTCGGTCTGGGGTGCCGATCGCGTCGGCTACAAGATCTCGCCGTACTTCACCGGTCTTTCGATGAGCGACTCGACGCCGGTCGAGACCTTCTCATATCTGGCGCGCGAGCTGAGCCGGCGGAGCGTGCTGTATCTGCATGTCGCGGAGCCGGTCTCGGGGCCCGCCGCCGCGCAGCCGGGGCTGCCGCGCATCACGCCGATTCTCCGGGCACAGTTCGACGGCACGGTGATCGCCAACGGCGGCTACGACCGCGCGCTGGCCGATGCCGCGATTGCCGAGGGCACCGCCGACCTCGTCGCGTTTGGCGTGAAGTTCCTGGCCAACCCCGATCTTCCGGAGCGCTTCCGCCTCGACGCGCCGCTCAACCCGCCGCAGGCCGCCACCTTCTATGCCGGCGAGGAGAAGGGCTACGTCGACTACCCGACGCTTCGGCCTGCCGCCTGATCCGGCGACGCGGACGTTGCGGGCGGCCGATGCCGGGGTCCGCAACGTCCCGGGCGTCGTCGTCGTTGTGTCGGCTCGCCTCTGATCCGTGCGTCCCGTCTGGCGTGGACGTTCGCCGAGCGCGTACGCGTGATGTGATCGGCGACACGATTGCCGGCGCGCTCATCGGTGCCGGTGCGGGTGCTGCCTCCGGCGCGACACTCGACGCGCTCACGCATCGTCGTCGTGTGGTGTACGCGAGGACCGGCGTCTCGCGCGTGACGTTCGCGCCGGTCGTCATGAGCGGCCGGCTCGGCGCGACGACGATCGTGCGATGGTGATTCCAGGCTGTTCTCGCATGTCTGGAACCCTCACGGGCGATTGTCGTGACCCTTCGTGACCTTCGCGCCTTCGTGATGGGGTCAGTAGCTGGCAAGCCGCGAATTTCGTGGATCCGCTCACGCTTTCGTGTCATGTGCGTGTTGGCGTCATCGATTCATGAGATAGGCTCTGCATCAGGTGATCGCACGTGGCAGAGCCTCTGACGACACTCGACGTGCGGACGCGGGAACAGTGGCGGCGATGGCTTGCGGAGCATCATGCGTCGACGCGCGGCATCTGGCTCGTGCGTCACAAGCAGCACACCGGCGTCGGCGCGATGCCGTACGAGGATCTCGTGTGCGAGGCGCTCTGTTTCGGATGGATCGACAGCCTGGTCAGGCGCCTGGATGAGGACCGTTACGCGATCAAGGTCACGCCGCGCCAGCCGACGAGCAAGTGGTCGGACGCCAACAGGAAACGCTGGAAGACCCTCCGGACGACCGGCCTGCTCGCGCCCGCAGGCCTGGCGGCGGCCCCCACGTCGAACCGCTACGCGGCACGGCCGACGATACCGGAGCTTCCGAAATATATCGCCGCCGCGTTCAAGGCAGACCCTGCTGCCTGGACGTTCTTTCGATCGCTCCCCGCCGGCAGCCGCCGGGACTTCGTCCTCTGGATTCACACGGCCAAGCGGCCCGAGACGCGTGAGAAGCGCATTCGCGAATCGATCGCGCTGCTGTCGGCCGGCAGGAAACTGGGCTTGAAGTAGCCTGAAAAGCAAAAGGGGCCACCTGGGAGGTGGCCCCTTCATGCTCGTGGCGGGCAGCGTCCGCTATGCGGACTTGCGCTTCCGCCAGCGACGTGCGCCCGCGCCCAGCAGGCCGGTGCCGAGCAGCAGCATCGATGCCGGCTCGGGAACCGGAGCCGGATCGGCCTCGAAGTTCACAGTCCCAACCTCTCCGTTGTTGAGCGTGATGGTCAGCCCGTCAACGAGACCGGTAAAGCCGGCTGCCCAGCCGGATCCGGTCTGCAGGCTGAAACTCATGATTATCTCGGGACCGTAATCGTGGGTCGCACCGCCGGGCCACGCGAACGCGCCGCCCTGCAGCGTGGAGAGGACTGGGTCGGTATATGTGCCAAAGACGCCGCCGTTGCGATTCGAATCGTAGAATCTCAGCGGGTTGTTTCCATCTGTCGACCACTCGTGCCAGGTGTTCGGCAGATCGGCGCCCGCCGGCGTGTTCGTGAGATACGGCTCGGCAGTCAGTCGGCTCTTGTACCACGAAGCGCTGTCGCCGGATCCGGTCGGCGTCGTATACAGATACAGCGACCAGTCCGGATCGCCCGAGTCGCCAGGCTTGTTGGTCCAGTACGTGATGCTGGCGATGTCGTCCACGGTCACAGGGGTGCTGAACAGCAATCCCGTCGGAATGTAGACCTCTCCTTTGGTCGTGCCGCCCTCCTGCCACGCGGACGAAGCAAAGCCCGGAGCCGAAGTGCTGGTGTTCCCGACTACGCCCGGTGTGGATCCTACGTACAGCGTGATCGAACTCGCCGAGGCTGTCTGTGTGAAGCCAATGACCGCTGCGAACATCGCACACGTAGCCACTACTCGTCGACGCATGGTCGTCCTTTCCGAAGCAGGTGAACTGTCCAAATGAGCCGCGATGTCGCGCGGAGCAATCGCAGTGCCTTTGTGTGCCTTTCTGGAGCCACGACCGGAAATCAATGAGCATGAGCCGGTTACGCGATGGCCAAACGCTCGAAGCAAGCCGAGGATGATCTCAGATGTCTGCGTGAGATACGACTAAAGGTATAGAGTCGGGAGATCGTCAGGGCTCACGAGCTCCTGCTCGAACGCGAGCCGCCGCAGGCGATCCTGAAGCGGTTCGAACCTGGTGATCTATCATTCGTCACCCTATGCGGATCTCCATGTCGAGGCGGCCATGAGCAGCGACGCGATATGAGAGCGCACGTCCTCCAGCACGTGCCCTTCGAGCGGCCTGGCAGCATCGAAACCTGGCTCGCCGCGCGCGGCGCCACGATCGGCTGGACCCGCTTCTTCGCCGGCGATCCGCTGCCCGACCCAGGCAGCATCGATCTGCTCGTGGCGATGGGCGGTCCGATGAGCGTCAACGACGAGGCCGATCTGCCGTGGCTTGCGGAGGAGAAGCGCGTCGTGCGCGACGTGATCGCACGCGATCGGCCGGTGCTCGGCGTCTGCCTTGGCGCGCAGCTCATTGCCAGCGCGCTCGGCGCGGCTGTCTATCGGAATACGGTCAAGGAAATCGGCTGGTTCCCGGTCCAGGCCTGCGTCGACTCACCCGGGACGTTCCGCTTTCCGCGCGAGCAGACGGTCTTCCACTGGCACGGCGAGACCTTCGATCTTCCGCCGGGCGCCGTCCGTCTGGCGACGAGCGCCGCCTGCCCAAACCAGGCGTTCCAGCTCCGTCGTCATGTCATCGGGCTGCAGTTCCATCTCGAGATGGATGCCGGCGCGGTGCGCACGATCGTCGAGCATTGCCGCGGCGATCTGACGCCGGGGCCGTACGTGCAGGGGGAGCACGAGATGCTCGCCGTCTCCGAGGAGCGCTACGCGGAGAACCATCGGCTGATGAACGATCTGCTCGAGTACCTCGTGGCATGAGCCGTCCGACGTCCGACGATCACCGGGCGGTCGCCAGGCGTGCGGGAGAGACTTACCGCGTGAGCGGCGGGACGCGCGTCGGCGGCTTGCGTGGCGCGGCGATCCGTTCGTAGGCGTACGCGATCTTCAGCAGCGTCGGCTCGCTCCACGGCCCGCCCAGCAGCTCCACGCCCACCGGCAGGCCGTCGCTCGTGAGCCCGGCCGGCATGCTGAGCGCCGGCAGCCCGGTCGTCGCGCTGAGCTGACAGTTGGAGCCGAGCTGCGGCTGGCCGATGGGCGCCGGCGTCCGGCGCAGCGTCGGATAGACGAGCGCCGCGGTGCGGTGCTGGCTCATGACGTCGAGCACCGTCTGCCGCGCCTCCTCACGTTTCGCCAGCGCCGCGCGATAGCGTTGAGAATCGCGCGAGGTCACCTCGTTCGCGCGCTTCAAAACGGCTTCGACCGCCGGATGGTACTTGCCGCTCGCCAGGATCTCGGCCAGCGAGTGTACCGGCGCCGCCGGGTAGCCCACGAGGAAGTCCTGCAGGTCGAACGCGAACTCCGCGTTGATCACGCTCGTGTCGCGCAACAGGTCGTCGAGCCCGTCGAACGGCACCTCGACGACGCCGATGCCGAGTCCCCGGAGCTCCTCGATCGCGGTGCGCACGACGCTCGCGACCTCCGCGTCTTCGGGCGCCGTGCCGAAAAGCGGCGTCAGCATGCCGATCGTCATGTTGCCGACGTCGAGATCGCCGATCGCGCTGTTGTAGCTGTGCGGAATATGCCCATCGCTCGCTCGCGTCGCCGCGTCGGCCGGATCGATCCCGACCGTGTGGTCCAGCATCAGCACGAGATCGGTGACGGTGCGCGCGAGCGGGCCGCCGATGTCCTGCGTGTGCGCGAGCGGAACGATGCCGTCGCGGCTCGACAGGCCCATGGTGCCGCGCAGCCCCCAGAGCCCGTTGGACGAAGCCGGATTGCGGATCGATCCGCAGGTGTCGGTGCCGATGCCTGCCGCGGCGAAGCTCGCCGCGACCGCGGCGCCTGTCCCGCCGCTCGAGCCGCCCGGATTTCGCGACGGATCGTACGGATTGCGTGTCTGTCCGCCGGCGGAGCTCACCGACGTGATGCCGTACGCGAGCTCGTGCAGGTTCGTCTTGCCGATGACGACCGCGCCGGCGTCCTTCAGCCTCTTCACCATGAAGGCGTCGCGTCCGGTCTGAAAACCGGAAAGCGCCAGCGATCCTGCGGTCGTCGGCATGTCGACGGTCGCGTAGTTGTCCTTCACGACGATCGGGATGCCGTGCAGCGGTCCACGGACGTGTCCTGCCCGCCGTTCCGCATCGAGCGCGTCGGCCTCCTCCAGGGCATGCGGGTTGAGAGCGATCATCGCGTTCAGCCGCGGACCGTCTTGGTCGTAGGCACGGATGCGGGCGAGATACTTCTCGACGAGATCGCGCGACGTCACGGTGCCGATGCGCTGTGCCGCGATCAGATCGAGGATGCTCTTCTCGAAGACGTCGAATGTCGACGCCGGGGCGGGCGGAGGCAGCGGACCGATCAGGCCGACCTGCGGCGTCTGCGCGTCAAGGCTCGCGGCTGCCAGCGTCAAGCCGATCGCGGTTCGTGCGATCGTTACGGCGATTCGATGCGTGGGCATATATGATTTTCGAGCCGAGCCCGGATTCTAGCGCGGGTCGTCTGCGCCGTGGCTGCCCGAACGGCATCGCGCCAGCCGGACGAGGTCATGCGCACCACGCCCGCGACGCTCCCGCGCGGCGTTCGTGCCGTCTGAGTCGAAGAAACGAGGTCGCCCCGTCTCGTGCGCGTCTGGGACATCTCGCCAGGATATTTGAATCGCCAGAGCCTGCTCGGCGAGCATCGCGAGCTGCACGGGCTCCATTCGATTCTCGTGCACGGCAAGAGCGGCTATGCGCGTCATCCCGAGACGCTGCGATGGGCCCGCCGCCGCTCGGCGCTGGCCGCTCGTCATGCGTCGCTCGCCGCCGAGATGCAGCTTCGGGGCTACGTCGACCGCACGCCGATCCGACGGCTCGCCGGACCGGTCCGTTGGCCCGCGACGTTCGTGACGCCGCCCGCGATGCAGTTCGTGCTGCTCGCTGCCAAGTACGAGCGGCGGGAAGCGGGACGGATTCCGCTGCCGCGTTCGGCGCAGGCACTGTGGGCGCACCACAAGTACTCGGTGATGGCGCGCGATCCCTTCCTGTATCGCGAGATTGGCCGGCGCGTGGCGCGGCTGCGTCGCGGCGCCGCGATGGACGCGCTCGCCGAGGAGCTGGTTCTCATCCTTCGCGAACGGCCGGCGCGCGAGCGGCTCGTCAACGCGCTCGAGCACATGTGGGGCCACGTGTCGAAATATGCTGACGCCGACGACCGACGCGGCGCGCGTCAGAGTCCTCGCACGTTCCATCAGACGATTGTGAGGCTGGCCACGCACGTCGGCGAGCCGTACCTGATCGCCTCGACCGCGCTCGGCGATCTCGGCGCCTTCCTCGACCGCTGAGCGGCAGCTAGAGGCGCGGGAGACGATCGCCACGGCGCCTGATCCGCGCGCATCGGAGCCGATGTCGGTGCGTCGACAACGGCTGGCGCCACGCGCCGCTCCCGCATAACATTCACGCGTGGTACCTGCTGTGGCATCGAGCGGAGCTGTCGGGCGCGAGCGCGGCGTGCTGGTCGCGGGCGCCACCGGAGCGATCGGATGGCCGCTTGTCGCGGCGCTCGTGGCGCGTGGTCATCCAGTGGTCGGCACCACGCGGAGCACGGAGAAAGCGGAGCGGCTCGCGCAGATCGGCGCGGTGGCGGCAGTGGTCGACGTGTACGATCGCGATCGGCTTGCGCGGATCGTTCAGGCGCACCGGCCGGCGATCGTCGTCCACCAGCTCACGGACCTGCCCTACGGGGTGCCGCGTGAGCAGATGGCCGCGGGGCGGGAACGGAACGACCGCATCAGGCTGGTCGGTACCCGCAACCTGCTCGATGCAATCGGCAGAACGCCGATCCGCCTGATCGTGCAGAGCATTGCGTTTGCGTACGCAGACGGTCCGCTTCCGCACAGTGAAGAGGACGCGCTCGGATCGGCGGCGCTGGAATCGTTCGAGCGCATGGTGCTCGAGAGCCCGCACGATTCGACGATTCTGCGATACGGCCGCTTCTACGGCGACAGGACCGGCGTCGCGCGGGTCGACGCCTCCTGTCGCGTCAGCGTGAGCGCGGCAGTCGAGGCGACGATGCTGGCGCTTTCACCCTTGACGCACCCGATCTACAACGTGTGCGAGGACGCGGAATACGCGGACAATCGCCGGTTCATCCTCGAAACGGGATGGGTCCCTTCGCCAGCTGCATCGTCCCGAGGTTGAGCCGCATCGAGGAGGAGGAGCTGCGTTGAGCATCGGTGGATGGCTGTTCGCGGCGCTGTACGACCGTGTGCTCGCCGGCACGGAGGCGGCAGGTCTCGCCGAGCATCGGCGACAATTGCTCGACGGCGCGCGCGGGCGCGTGCTCGAGATCGGCGCAGGCACCGGCGCCAATCTACGGTATTACCCCTCGTCGGTCGACGCGATCGCGCTCGTCGAACCGGAAGCGCCGATGGCCCGCCGGCTGACGAAGCGGGTGCACGAGCAGCCGCGCCGCGCCGCGATCGTCAGCGCCGCCGCCGAGCGGCTGCCGTTTCCCGATGCCTACTTCGACACGATCGTCTGCACGCTCGTGCTGTGCACGGTCGGCAGTCTTCCGAAGGCGCTCGCCGAGATCCGCCGGACGCTGCGACCCGAGGGGCAGCTCCTCTTTCTCGAACACGTTCGCTCGGAGGATCGGCGTCTTGCGGCGTGGCAGGATCGCCTCAACGGCCTGAACCGGCTCGTTGCGCATGGCTGCAACTGCAACCGTGCGACCGTGGAAGCGATCCGAGCCGCAGGCTTCGAGGTCACGTCGCTCGAGCGGGGAGCGCTGCCGCTGGCGCCCGCGATCCTCAGGCCGATGGTCGTCGGCACCGCGCGGCGTGCTTCGTCAGCCTGACCGCGTCGGCGTACGCCGTCAGCAGTGGCCTCGGTCGATCGTCAGGCCCGGAGGGTCTCCGGCGGCCGGCCGCTATAATCCCGATCGAAAGCCGATGTCAGGACGGCACCGCACATGACCAGACGCAGCGTCGAAACGATCATCCAGACGCTCAACGAGGCAGGCGTCCGTTATCTGATCGCCGGCGGGCTGGCCGTTGTGGCGCATGGATACGTCCGATTCACCGCGGACCTGGATCTCGTTCTCGATCTCGCACCCGAGAACGTGAAACGGACCATCCAGGCGCTGGACACGCTGGGCTACACCCCGCGGGCGCCTGTTGCGTTCACGGAGCGTTCGGATCCCGAGAAGCGGCGACAATGGGGTCGCGACAAGAACATCATCGTCTTCTCCCTCTACAGCACCAGCCATCCGGCGACCGAGATCGACATCTTCGTCGAGCCGCCGCTGGACTTCGAGGCGGCGTACCAGGCAGCGGCGCGAATGGAGATCGCCCCCGGCGTCGAGGCGGTCTTCGTCGGGTACGACGATCTGCTGCGGTTGAAGGCACACGCCGGCCGCCCGGTCGATCTCGAGGACATCCGTCAACTGAAAGCGGTCCACGACGATGCCGGTGAGTGATCGGGAGAATCGGAATCCAGGGTGGGCGATTCACGAGCGCGAACAGCGGCGGAGGCTCGCCGCGCTCCCGTTCTCCGAGAAGCTGCAATGGCTCGAGGAGGCAGACGAACTGGTCCGCCACCTGCGCAGCCAGCGGGCCGATCGGCGCGCCACGGCGCACCGTGATCGCGGGTCCGACTCCGACCGCAACGGCTGAACGTGACTCCTTGACGGCTTAGGAGAATAGGCGTAGCCTTCCTAAGGCAATAAGGAGAGCGCGCGCCATGACGCAGCCGGCAGACCTCGTTCCCGGGACCCTCGATCTACTCATCCTGAAAGCCGTCGCCCTCGGACCGAACCATGGCTACGGCATCCTGCTGCGGATCAACCAGGTCTCCGGCGGCGCTCTCACGGTCGAACAGGGAGCGCTCTACCCGGCGCTCTTCCGTCTCGAACGCCAGGGGCTGCTCGACGCCGAATGGGGCACCTCCGAGAACAACCGCCGCGCGAAGTTCTACTCGCTCACGCCGGCGGGGCGGAAGCGCCTCAAGGAGGCGGCGGCCAGCTGGGATCGAAGCGTGCGCGCGATCGCGGCGGTCCTCAACGCCACGCCGGAGGAGATCTGACATGTGGCGGCTGATGTCGTCGATGTATCGCGGCGTACTCGATCGCCGCCGCCGCGAGCAGGAAATGAGCGAGGAGCTCGCCGTCCACATCGAGATGCGCGCGGCGGATCTCGTCGCCGGCGGCCTGTCTCCCTCCGCCGCGGCAAGGCGTGCCCGCGTCGAGTTCGGCTCGATCGAGGCGCACAAGGACGAGTGCCGCCAGGCGCTCGTCTGGCACATCGCCGACGATCTCGTCGCCGATCTCCGCTACGGATACCGCATCCTGCGCCGCAGTCCCGGGTTCGTCGTCGTCGCGGTGCTGTCGCTCGCGCTCGGCATCGGCGTGAATGCGATCGTCTTCAGCGTCCTCAACGGCGCGCTGCTCAGGCCGCTGCCGGTACCCGATCCGGAGCGCATCCGCTTCCTCGAAACAACTCGCGGCGCCAACTCCCACTCCTATCCGAACTACCGCGACCTGCGCGACAACACCACGGCGTTCGCCGGGCTCGCCGCGTATCGTCTCGCGGCGATGCAGGTCGAGTTCCCGGATGGTCCGCAGCGTGCCTGGGGATATCTCGCCAGCGGGAACTACTTCGACGTCCTCGGCGCGCAGCCGGCGCTCGGCCGCTTCCTCCATCCCGCCGACGAGGGGGCGCCGGGAACGAGCCCGTATGCGGTCCTGAGCTACGACATCTGGCACAGCCGGTTCGGCGCCGATCCCGCGGTGATCGGCCGCGAGATCAGGATCAACCGGCTCGCGTTCACGATCGTCGGGGTCGCACCGCCCGAGCTCTTCGGCACCGAGGTGTTCTATCGTCCGGCGCTCTGGGTGTCGATGGCGATGCAGCCGCAGATCGAGATCGGCAACCCCTGGCTCGACAGCCGTGAAACATCGAACACGCTGATCGCCGGGCGCCTCGCGCCCGGCGTGACGGTGGCACAGGCCGAAGCCGATCTGAATCGCGTCGCCGCCACGCTCACTCGCGACTTTCCACGGGAGAACCGCGATCTCTCGTTCAGGCTCACCGAACCGGGATGGCTCGGCAGCGAAGTACGGGCACCGATGCGCGCCTTCATGGTCGGCGTCCTCGTGCTCGCATCGCTCGTGTTGTGCGTCGCGTGCGCCAATCTCGCCAGCCAGCTGCTCGCCCGCGGCGACGGGCGCCGGCGCGAGCTGGCGATCCGCGCGGCCATCGGCGCGGGACGTGCACGTCTGTTCCGGCAGCTCACCACCGAGGCGGTGATGCTCGCCGCCGCCGGTGGTCTCGTCGGATGGGCCGCGACGATCGTCGCGGCGGAAGTGCTCAGCCGCGTGCGGCTGCCGCTCGGTCTTCCGATGACGCTCGACGTGCGCGTCGACGCACACGTGCTGGCGTTTGCGGTCGTGATGTCGGGCGTCGCGATCCTGTTGTTCGGCGTTGCTCCCGCGCGTCGTGCTTCCAGCGCCGATCCGAACGAGGTGCTCAAGGAGACGTCGGCGACCACGACGCGCCGTTGGCGTCTCCGTCATCTCATCGTCGTCGCCCAGGTGGCGTTGAGCTTTGCGGTCGTGACGGCAAGCCTGCTGTCCCTCCAGGGGCTGCGCAGGATGATCGAGCAGCCGATCGGGTTCGATCCCGATCACCTCTACACGGCGCTGCTAGATCTGGGACCGTCGGGATACGACCGCGTGAGCGGGACGACGTTCAGAGCACGGCTGCTCGAGGATGTCCGCCAGCGGCCTGGCGTGACGCACGCCGCGTACATCAGCGCGGTGCCGCTCAGCAGCGATCAATCGACGACGCGGGTCCTCTCGGAGGTGGAGGCGCAGGATTCGACGTCGCGCGGCCACGAAGCGTCATATCGGCGTGCGTCGCCGAAGTACTTCGAGACCGCCGGGACTCGCATCGTCGCGGGCCGCGATTTCGACGACGGCGATACGCGTGAGCGTCCTCGCGTCGCGATCGTCAACGAGACGTTCGCGCGTCAGGTGCTGCAGGTGAATCCGGCCGACGCGGTAGGCCGGCGTTTCTTGTATCCGGGGCGGACCGTTCCGATCAGCGTCGTCGGCGTCGTCGCCGACGGGAAGTACCGTACGCCGACGGAGGCTGCCACGCCGGCGGTGTTCGAATCGTTGCTGCAGCTCTACGCGCCGGAGGCGCGCCTGATCGTCCGATCATCGCTGCCGGAAGGACAGGTCCTTGCGGCGATCCGAACGGCGGTTGCCGCGCTCGATCCGCAGATCCCGCTCGGCGAGCTCGGACCTGCGCGCGATCAGCTCGCGATGGTGCTGCTGCCGAGCCGTGCCGCGGCGATCGCGTTGAACGTCTTCGGGCTGCTGACGGTCGTCCTCGCGGGAACGGGTCTGCAGGGGCTGCTCGCACTGATGGTCGCAAAACAGCGTCGCGATCTGGCGATTCGCGCCGCTCTCGGCGCGGCGCCGTTCGATCTCCTCCGGACGGTGTCGATGCCGCTCGTCTGGTTCCTGACGATTGGATGTGCGGCCGGCGCGCTGCTGTCGCTCGCGGCGCAACGCCTGGTCGCCGCGATCGTGCTCAACGCGCCGTCGCTCGACGGGTCGCTGGCCGGCGCCGCGGTCGTGATCGTCGCGATCGGCGGGCTCGCGAGCGTGACGCCGGCCTGGCGGGCCGTTCGCGCCGATCCCGCGCTCACGTTGCGCTGCGAGTGAGTACCAGCGGGATGCGATGTCCAGGGCGTACCTGAGGCGAACCTGAAGGTTCGCGGCTACAACAGACAGGGCGAGTCTGAAGACCCGGCCCTACGTACGCTATACCCGGCGCGGCTACAACGTGCTGTCGTCGAGGAGGCGCGTCGTGAGGAGGTTCTGGCCGATCTGCTTGAACACGGCCGTCAGGTCGCCGCTGACCGGCTGGTTGAAGAACTTCGATGGATCCGACGCAATCCCCTGCATCGTCGTCAGCGCGGAGATGCGCGGTGAGTCGTTGTTACAGGTGCTCGTCGCCGAGCTCGACGCGCCGTAGGCGACCGAGTAGATCCAGGTGCCGGTGGCGGCAATGGTGTCTGCGACGGTGACGGCCATGTGGCAGGGGTTGGCGGGGCCTCCGGTGTACCGCGTGGCGTCGCCGTCGCTCACGAAGACGATGACGTCCTGCACGTCCGAGCGGCCGGCGGAGGAGAGCGCCGCCTGGGCGCTCGTGAGGGCGTCTGCGAAGTAGCTGCCCTGGCCGCCCGGATTCTCGACGCCGTAGCTGCCGCTCGCGCACGAGTTGCCGTCCGCCCAGACGACAGACTTCACGAGATTCGAGACGCTGCCGTTCAGCCCGCTGTAGAAGGACGTCTTGTAGTCGCTCGAGAGCGGCACGACGGTGTACACCGGCGACGATCCGTACGGCGAGATGTCGCTCTCGCCAAGGTTCGAGTGGCAGTCGAGCTCCTTCGAGAGCGACACCGTCGTCTTCAGCCCGGGGAAGATGGTGAGGCCGACCTTGTCATACGGCTTGGAGACGTTGCCGTCCGTCACCGTCCCGCAGGCGCCCTGGCTCTGAGGGCAGGGCCAGAACGCCGTCAGCAGCTCGCGCACGCCGTACTTCGCGCAATCGAGACGCTTCGGTCCCGACTTGCCCGGCACGCTGCCGCTGCACGATCCGTCCATCGAACGGGTCGTGTCGAGGACGATCATCACGTCGAGCGGCGGCATCCCGCCGCCGCGCATCCCCGCCGTCGCCATCGTCTCGACGACCAGGTTGTTGTAGCCCATGACCTTCGCGAAAAAGGTCGGGACCGATACGCGCTGGGTCACCGTCACGGTGTTGGCTGGCGTCGTCGCCGACGTGCAGCTGCCGCCGGTCAACAGGTTGGCCATGAAGTTGGTGCACTTCACCTGCGTCTGGATTGTCGCGCCGGCCATCGCCGACCGGGCGTTCTTGCTGCCCGCGACGGAGCTGAAGAGCCGCGCTGTCGCGGCAGGATCGCCGTTCTTCTCGCTCAACTCCATCGCCGCCGCCGCGGCGGCCGCGTCGGTCGACGCCTGCAGCGCGCGCCGGATCGACATGGCGTACCCGACGTCGATCACCAGCGCGGTGGCGCTCAAGAGCACGACCGTCAGGAGCGCGACGAAGACGAGCACGAACCCGCGCTCGTTCCGCGCGAGACGTTCGGGGAGCGGCTGACGGCCGGACATCACTCGACGCGAACCGTCGTCTGGGCCGACAGCGAGCAGTTCGGGATGTAGTTGATCCCGTAGATGACGACGGAGCAGGGATAGGTCGCGCGCACGGTGGCATCGCTGCCGGACGTCATCGCCGTGCCCGCGCCCGAGCAGGCCGGCACGGTCGACGGCCCGTAGGCGGTCCCCTCGACCGTGATCGTGAGCGACAGGCTCGCGAGGTTGAGGCCGGTGGCGGCGCCGCGCAGCTTGTTCGCCGCCGTCGTGCAGGGATCGGTCGAGCCGCGCATCAGCGCGAGCGATCGCGATCCGACGCGCACCGCTTCGTTCAGCGTGATGTTGGTGTGCATCACGACGCCGAACTGCAGGATGCCGAAGACCATCATCAGCAGGATCGGCGATGCCATCGCCGTTTCGACCAGCGCCGAGCCATCCTCCGACCCGAAGGCACGCGTGCGACGTCTCCGATCGTTCATAGGACGATCGGGTTATCGTTGCGCGCCGCGCGTCCTGTAGACCCGCCGGTCCCGGTCGGCGCGACCCCCGGCAAGAAAGAACGCCACGGCGTGCACTCCCGGCTCGGACGATGACGAAACCGTCCGTCGAGCGCCGGTTTTCGTTCACGCACCCCGTCGCGTGCGGAGCATGGAGCCCGCGATCGTGCCGACGACTTTTCGAGCGGACGCAACCAGGGATTGACAGCGCCGGCTGATTTGATACTAGATATTGTGTTCACGGTCGTCGATCTTCGGATTGGGCGAAAGAGGGAATCCGGTGCGCCGCCACGCGCGGCAAGGCCGGAGCTGACTCCGCAACTGTGAGCGGCGAGCCATCCGCAACGCGAAGCCACTGGTGACGTACGTCATCGGGAAGGCCCGCGGATCCGGCGACGACCCGCAAGCCAGGAGACCTGCCGTGACAACGCGACTACGTTCTCGGGCGGGGATCCCCGAGCGCGCCATCCGACGTTCGGCCACGCACCAGGCCTGAGCACGGTCTCGGCGTCCTCGTCTTCCTCCACCCGGTCATGAGGAGGACTCCGATGCCCGTGTCGACCGCCGCGCCTTCCGCCAACACGCCTGTCACGTCACCACCAGTCACGACGCTGCGCGTCATCAAGCGCTCGGGCGTCGTCACCGACTGGGATCCCGGCAAGATCGGCGCGGCGATCGCCAAGGCGTTCCTCGCGGTCGAAGGGCCTGCGGCCACCGGCTCGTCGCGCGTTCACGAAGTGGTGGCGTCGTTGACCGCGTCGGTGACAGAGTCGCTCGCGCGCCGGGCCGATTCAGCGCGCGCGCTCCACATCGAGGACATCCAGGACCAGGTCGAGCTGACGTTGATGCGCGCCGGCCACCACAAGGTGGCGCGCGCCTACGTGCTCTACCGCGAAGCACGTGCTGACGCGCGGCGTGCCGCCGCCGTCGGCGAGCCAGCGGTGCCATCGCTCGCCGTGACCCGCGTCGACGGGACCCGTGGCGTGCTCGACGAATCGTCGTGGCGGCGCCAGATCGAACGCGCGTGCGACCGGCTCACGGGCGTCTCGGTCGATCGGCTGCTGGCCGACGCCCGCCGGAACATCTACGACGGCATCCCGGAACACGAGCTGCAGGTCGCGACGATCATGGCGGCGCGCGTCCTGATCGACGTCGATCCCGACTATACCTACGTGGCCGCGCGCCTGCTCCTCGACGATCTCGCGCGCGAGGCGACGGCGTTCGTCCTTGACGCCGCGACCGTGGAGGTCGACTACGGGCGCTACCTTCCGGCCTTCGTGCAGAGGGGAATCGAGCTCGATCTGCTGACGCCGGAGCTGGCGGACTTCGACCTCGCGCGCCTGGCCGCGGCGATCCGCCCGTCGCGCGATCGCCAGTTCCAGTTCCTCGGCCTGCAGACGCTCTACGATCGCTACGTCCTGCGGAGCGGCGGCACGCGCTTCGAGCTGCCGCAGGCGTTCTTCATGCGCGTCGCCATGGGGCTTTCGCTGCGCGAGTCCGATCGCGACGCGCGCGCCATCGAGTTCTACGACCTGCTGTCGTCGTTCGATTTCATGTGCTCGACGCCGACGCTGTTCAACGCCGGCACGCGCCGGCCGCAGCTCTCGTCCTGCTTTCTCACGACCGTCCCCGACGACCTCGACGGCATCTTTGCCGCCATCAAGGACAACGCGCTGCTGTCGAAGTACGCCGGCGGCCTCGGCAACGACTGGACGCGCGTGCGCGGACTCGGCGCGCGCATCAACGGCACCAACGGCGAATCGCAGGGGATCGTGCCGTTCCTGAAGGTCGCCAACGACACGGCGATTGCGGTCAACCAGGGCGGCAAGCGGGCGGGCGCGGTCTGCGCCTACCTCGAGCCGTGGCACATCGACGTGGAGGAGTTCCTCGATCTGCGCAAGAACACCGGCGACGATCGCCGGCGCACGCACGACATGCACACCGCGCTCTGGATTCCCGATCTGTTCATGCAGCGGGTCGAGGCCGACGGACCGTGGACGCTCTTCTCGCCCGACGAGTGCCCGGCGCTGCACGAGACCTTCGGCGCGGCGTTCGAGCAGGCCTATGAAGCGGCTGAAGCGGCCGCCGCGCGTGGCGACATCCGGATCTGGAAGCGCGTGCGCGCGGTCGATCTCTGGCGGCGGATGCTCACGATGCTGTTCGAGACCGGCCATCCGTGGATCACGTTCAAGGACGCCTGCAATACGCGCTCGCCGCAGCGGCACGCTGGCGTCGTGCACTCCTCCAACCTCTGCACCGAGATCACGCTCAACACCTCGGACGACGAGGTGGCGGTGTGCAATCTCGGATCGGTCAACCTGGCGGCGCACGTCACGCCGGACGGTCTCGATGCCGCCAGGCTGCGGCGCACGGTGCACGCGGCGGTACGCCTGCTCGACAACGTCATCGACGTCAACTTCTACACGATTCCGCAGGCGCGGCGATCGAATCTGCGCCATCGCCCGATTGGGCTCGGCGTGATGGGCTTTCAGGATGCCCTGCACTGCCTGCGGCTGCCGTACGCGTCGGAGGAGGCGATGCAGTTCGCCGATGCGAGCATGGAGCGGGTCGCCTTCCACGCCATCGAGGTCTCGTCGGATCTCGCAGCCGAGCGTGGCCGGTACGAAACGTTCGACGGCTCGTTGTGGAGCCGCGGCATCCTGCCGTGCGACGCGATCGCCCTGCTCGAGACGGAGCGCGGCGAACCGGTCGCCGTGGACCGCTCGGCGCGGCTCGACTGGCAGCCGCTGCGTGAACGGGTGCGGACGATCGGGATGCGTCATTCGAACGTCATGGCCATTGCGCCGACGGCGACGATCTCGAACATCTGCGGCGTGACCCAGTCGATCGAGCCGACGTTCCAGAACCTGTACGTGAAGTCGAACATGTCGGGCAACTTCACCGTCGTGACCCCGTGGCTGGTCGCCGATCTGAAGGCTGCCGGACTCTGGGACGAGGTGATGGTGAACGACCTGAAGTACTACGACGGCAGCCTTGCCGCCATCGACCGGGTCCCGGCGCATCTGCGCACGCTGTTCGCGACCGCCTTCGAGATCGATCCCCGATGGCTGATCGAGGCGGCGGCGCGGCGGCAGAAGTGGATCGACCAGGCGCAGTCGCTGAACCTCTACGTCGATCGGCCCGACGGTCCAAAGCTGGACGCGATGTACCGCCTCGCGTGGCGCAGCGGCCTCAAGACGACCTACTACCTGCGCTCGCGCGCGGCGACGCACGTCGAGCGGAGCACGTTGACGGGACCCGATCCCCGGCTCAACGCGGTGTCGGTCGCGGCGGCAGCCGCCGGCCCGTCCTGCACGATCGGCGATTCTTCCTGCGAGGCATGCCAGTGACGACGACCAATCTGTTCGATACCGTGAGCGCCACCGGCCTTGGCGAGATCGATCGCGCGGGAACGCGCCCGCGCGTCGACGACAAGGCGATGATCAACTGCCGCGCCGACGTGAACCAGCTGCTGCCTGTGAAATACCGCTGGGCATGGGAGCGCTACCTCGCCGCGTGCAACAACCACTGGATGCCGACCGAGGTCTCCATGCAGGCCGACATCGCGCTGTGGCGATCGCGCGACGGCCTCAGCGACGACGAGCGCCGCATGGTGAAGCGGAACCTCGGCTTCTTCGCGGCCTCCGAGTCGCTCGTCGCGAACAACATCGTGCTCGCGATCTACCGGCACCTCACCAACCCGGAGTGCCGGCAGTACCTGCTGCGCCAGACGTTCGAGGAGGCGATCCACACGCACACGTTCCAGTACATCTGCGAGAGCCTCGGCCTCGACGAAGGGGAGCTGTTCAACATGTACCGGGAGGTGCCGTCGATCACCGACAAGGCCGCCTGGGCGTTGCGTTACACGCAGAATCTCTCGAACCCGCAGTTCACGACCGGAACCGCCGCCGCCGACCAGGCGTTCCTCCGCGACCTCGTGGCCTTCTACGTCGTCTTCGAGGGGATGTGGTTCTACACCGGCTTCGCCCAGATCCTGTCGCTCGGCCGGCGCAACAAGATGGTCGGCATCGCCGAGCAGTACCAGTACATCCTGCGCGACGAGTCGCTGCACCTGAACTTCGGCATCGACGTGATCAACCAGATCAAGGCCGAGAACCCTCACCTCTGGACGCCGGCGCTGCAGGACGACGTGCGCGGGATGCTGAACGAGGCCTGCGCGCTCGAGATCGCCTACGGACGCGACACGATGCCGCGCGGGCTGCTCGGGCTGAACGCCGACGTCTGCGCCGAGTACATGCACGTCATCACCAACCGGCGCTGCGCGCAGCTCGGCCTGGCACCGCTCTTTCCCGCGGCGCAGAACCCGTTCCCCTGGATGTCCGAGGCGATGGACCTGAAGAAGGAGAAGAACTTCTTCGAGACGCGCGTCACCGAGTACCAGACCGGCTCGTCGCTGAAGTGGTGAGCGGGTGGCGGCCATGTCGCGCCGCCGCCGTTCGCCGTGCTCCTGCCGCCGTTCACCGGGTCCCGGCGCCGCCTGTCGAAATCCCGTCGGCCGCCGCCGTCCCGTGCGACCCTGTGGCGAGGAGGGGTGCTGATGCTCGACGTCCGTGCGGTGCGGAAGACGTATGGCTCGATCGTCGCGGTCGACGACGTGTCGCTCGCCGTGGAGCCGGGCGAGATCATCGGCCTGCTCGGTCCGAACGGAGCCGGCAAGACGACCACGGTGTCGATGATCGCGGGGCTCGTCACGCCGACCGCGGGCCAGGTCCTCGTTGACGGCGCGCCGTTTGCCAGCGACACCGATCCGCGCAAGCGGAGGGTCGGCCTCGTCCCGCAGGATCTGGCGTTGTACGACGAGCTGTCGGCCCTGGCGAACCTGCAGTTCTTCGGCGCCCTCTATGATCTCGCGCCGCGCGCGCTCGATCGTGCGATCGGGGAGGCGCTTCGGCTCGTCGGCCTGACGGATCGTGCGCGCGATCGCGTCGGTACGTTCAGCGGCGGCATGAAGCGGCGGCTGAACCTCGCGGCAGGCCTGCTCCACGATCCCGACATCCTCCTGCTCGACGAGCCGACCGTCGGCGTCGACCCGCAGAGCCGCAACGCCATCTTCGACAACCTGACGACGCTGAAGGAGCGCGGCAAGGCGCTGCTGTACACCACGGCAGCGCCATCTCGCGCGGCATCGTCTCGGGCGCGAGCGGCGACGCGAATGTCGCCGTGTCGACGCCTCCGGCAGACGAGGCCCGTGCCGGCGTCAGGAAGGGATCGATTGCGGTGGCGGTCGTCATCCCGCCGGGGTTCGGCGACGCGGCGGGCCGCGCGTTCTTCTCCGGCGGCGTGAAGCCGGAGCTCGCGTTGTGGTACGACCCGTCGCGTACCGTGGAGCTGGGGCTGGTGCGCGGCGGTGGCGACGGCGCTCATGGCGGCGACCTTCGGGCTGCTGATCGCATCGCTTGGCGGGACGCCGGGAGGCACGCGCGGTCTGGCCAGCTTCGCCGTGCTGATGATGGTGATGCTCGGCGGCGCGTGGGTCCCGAGCTTCGTCTTCCCGGCGTGGCTCCAGCGGATCACCCTCGTCGTGCCGGCGCGCTGGGCGGTGGACGGGCTCGACGCGATGACGTGGCGCGGCCTGGGGATGGACGCGGCGGTCGTGCCGACGCTCGTGCTCCTCGGGTTCGCGGTGGTCTTCGGCATCGTGGCGGTTCGACGCTTCCGGTGGGAGGAATCGTAGGCATCGGCAGCGCGCCTTGATACGCTCTGAGCGATGTCATCGCTCCCGCCTGGCGTCGTCTCGGTGGACGACTACGAAGCGCTCGCGCGCACGCGGATGGACGAGGGGGCGTGGGCGTACATCAGCGGTGGCGCGGCCGACGAGCGCACGCTCGCGTGGAATCGCGACGCCTTCGATCGGCTGAAGCTGCGCGGACGCGTGCTGACCGATTTCAGCCACGCGCACACGCGGCTGTCGCTGCTGGGCGTCCCGCTCGAGTACCCGGTCCTGCTCGCGCCGGTCGCGCTGCAGAGGCTGGCGCACCCGGACGGCGAGTGCGCCGCGGCGCAGGCGGCCGGAGCGATGCGGACCATCATGACGGTCAGCACCGAGGCGAGCTGTTCGATCGAGTCGGTTGCGCAGAGCGCGCCCGGAGGGGCGCTCTGGTTTCAGCTCTATATCCAGCGCGATCGCGGGCTCACGCGCGATCTCGCGCAGCGCGCGGAAGCCGCCGGGTACCGCGCGCTCGTCCTGACGGTCGACGCGCCGGTGTCGGGACCGCGGTATCGCCAGCAGCGTGCGGGCTTCCGTCCGCCGGCGGGCGTCGAAGCGGTCAACCTGCGCGGCGCCGAGCCGCTCGGCGCGCCGCCATCCAGTCTCGTCGACAGCCCGCTCTTCGGCGGCTTTCTCGCCAAGTCGGAGACCTGGGCCGACGTCGAATGGCTGCAGGCCCAGACGAAGCTGCCGCTGGTGCTGAAGGGGATTTCGTCAGCCGACGATGCGGCGCGTGCGGTGGCCGGTGGTGTGGATGCGATCGCGGTCTCGAACCATGGCGGCCGGACGCTCGACACGCTGCCGGCGTCGATCGAGCTGCTGCCGCCGATCGCGGAGCGCCTGGCAGGTCGCGTTCCGCTGCTCGTGGACGGCGGCATCCGCCGCGGCACCGACGTGCTGAAGGCGCTGGCGCTCGGAGCCGACGCCGTGATGATCGGCCGCCCGTATGTGTACGGCCTCGCGGTTGCCGGCGCGCTCGGCGTGGCGCAGGTCCTGCACATCCTGCGGAGCGAGCTCGAGATGGCGATGGCGCTCACCGGCTGCGCGACCCTCGCCGACGTCACGCGCGATGTCATCTGGTAGGCGCACGCGCGCCCTGCTGGCGTGCGGTCTCATCGCGCCGCTCGTCTATCTCGCCACAGATTCGATTGCCTCGTCGCGCGATGCGGGCTACAGCTGGACCGACCAGGCGGTCAGCGAGCTCTTCGCCCTGGAGGCGCCGACCCACGATCTGGTCGTGACGCTCTTCACGATCTACAACGCGCTGCTGTTCGCGTTCGCCGTCGGCGTCTGGCGCGCGGCGCGAGACAGTCGCGCGCGGCGCGCGATCGCGGTCCTGCTCGCCGCCAGCGCGTGCCTCGGCGTTGCGACCGATTTTTTCGCGCCGATGCACCTGCGAGGAACGCCGCAAGGCTCGAGCGGTCAGTGGCACCTGATCCTGACCGGCGTGCAGACGCTCTTCATCTTCGCCGCCCTCGCGTGCGGTACGCGGACGCTGGGGCAATCGTTCCGCGCCGGTTCCTGGTTCGCGATCGTGATCCTGCTCGTCGCCGGCCCGCTCACCGGCTGGCTGACCGGCGACATGGAATCGGCCACGGCGACGCCGTGGCTCGGCGTCGCCGAGCGCGTGTTGATTTACGCGTGGCTGGCGTGGACCGGCGCGCTCGCCATCGCGTCGTTGCATGCGGACACCGCGGCATAGACGAGCGACCGCGACGCTGTCGTCAGCCTCGCAGACGCACGCGGGCGCGCCCCCGTTGTCGATGGCTGTGCTGTAGCCTGGAGATCCGGGTCGCTGTCGCGCACGCCGGCTGCAGATTCCTCCTGAAGAGCCTCGACGTGCGCGTCCGCTGCGGTCGAGTGGTGTTTCCCGAAGGCCGACCCTAGAATGGCCGGATGCACACGAACACTGTCTCCCACTTCGAGATCTATGCGAACGATCCCGGCAAGCTCGCCGAGTTCTACTCGAAGATGTTCGACTGGACGATTCAGCCGATGCCCGGCATGGACTACCGGCTCGTGCGCTCCGGCGAGACCGACGAGCGCGGCATGCTGAAGACGCCCGGCGCGATCAACGGCGGGATCGCGCGGCGGCCGGAGGGCTATACCGTCAACGGCGCCGTCAACTACACGATGGTCGATTCGATCG
>WBZO01000684.1_pt1 | contig 65410 bp, 52 predicted proteins | sample 5204261 | NCBI WGS metagenome assembly WBZO01 (sample SAMN12412400, study PRJNA552823) | activated sludge metagenome | isolation source: activated sludge from anammox sidestream of wastewater treatment plant... | place: USA: North Carolina | collected 2017-09
AGAAGGCCACCTCGCTGCCAGGATCACGCAGTGGGTCGCCGTCGTAGTGCAGGACGTGGCGTCCGTCTGTCCCCGGCAGCACGGACGCGGGATGAGCTGCAAGGGCGTAGTCGCCTGGCGCGCCGGCCACGGGTACCGCACCGACCCACCGCGCCAGGCAGTTGGTGCGGTGCACATGCATGGCGCGAAAGCCGTGTGCCGCCACGTCCAGGCTTCCTGCCGCGTCCAGCAGCGTCGTCAGGTCCTGATCGTCCAGGAACCCGGCGCGAGCCGTCGCCGGTGTCGGGAGTTCCGGATGGATCTCCTCGATGCGCCGCGCCGCGCGAGCGATGGCTTGCCTCACGTCGGCCGTGAAGTCCTGCGCGACTGCTGCTGCCGCATCGTCGTCGCGAATGCGGCAGAAAGCCTCCCGGTCGCCGGCCATGGCACGCATCACCATGGCCAGCATCAGCCTCTCGTGGGCCGGCAGCTGCGGCTCGGGCCCCGGCTGACGAGCCCTTGGCGAGCCAGTCCAGGTATGTCTTGTCCAATCGGTGACATCGGCTGAATCAATGCGGTGCAGTGTCAGTCCGTCACCGACATACAGCGCCAGGCCGGCCGCGTCCGCAAAGGCAATCACTTGGGCGACGTCGGCGCGCCGGCCGGGGTCGGCATCGCGGAGAACGGCCTGCAGTCGGGGCGGCAGGGGGCTGGAGTGCTGTTCAGCCTTCAGCGGGACCGGCATGCCTATGCGCATGCGCGCCGTCTCCCGCATCACGTGCCGCGCACGATCGGTCGTCAGCTGAGGATTCACTGGCGCAGCACGCACGGCGTGCAGGCGATGCGTCGGCAGCGCCAGCATCAAGTGTCCGCCGGGAATGACCAGCAGCGCGGGAGCCCCGTCCTTCACGACATCGGCGAGATCGGGCAGACTGAAGATCGACGCGACGGGGTGGGTGTGCACCTGAGCAGCCGGACGCGCCCTGGCCGATGCCGCGAAGGCTCGAAGGTCGCGGTCGGAGTCCTGCGTGGAGCGCAACACCCAGGCCTTCTGCCCGGGCGTGATCGAGGACGGCACGATGCCGTCGCGGGTGACGAAGAGATCCAGTGCCGCTTCGCGGCCGCCGCGCGTCGCCTCGGCTTCCGTGCGAACCAGCAGATCGCGCAATGCGGACGGCAGCGTGATGCGATCCGGAGCGCGCTCCGGCGCCAGCGGCATGCGGCCCGCGGCGGCGCGCCGCAGGACCTGGTCGAGCGAAGCCACATCCGCCTCGGGGCGCCACACGGTGTCGTGCAGCGCCAGGTCCAGCAGTGCCTGAGGGTTCGTGGCCAGCCGCCAGGCCGGCTGGTCCGGGTGCAGCCAGCGGCCTGATGTGCTGGCGCGCAGCATGCCATGTCGGTCGAAGACGAACACAAGGGGCAGGTCGTGACCCGGCGGCGGTTCAGGGTAGCGCCAGTCGGCAACGAAGAACGGCCGGCCCTCGAGGCGCCTGAACAGCGCAGTCCACTGGGCCTTCTCCCTTGCTTCGGTCTCCGGCGCGTCGCGGCCGCCAGTCCGGGGCCACACGATCGCCAGTTGCGCAGCGCTCGGCGTCACGCCGTCGGTACCGCGTCGAGGCAGCCCCAGGTGCATCGCTTCGGCCAGCGCGTCACAGGCCGCGCAGTCCGGGCGCCAGAGCAGGACGAGCGCCTGTCGGCCGCTCAGCAGCGTCCGCAGCCTTGACTCCGGCAGCGGCAGGGGGCGACCGCGGGAGTCCGTCGCCGGCCCGCCGTGCACCCACAGTTCCTTCAGCTTGGGCGTGTACCAGGTCACCGCGTCGGCCATGTCGGCGGCCAGGCGCTCGTCGGTGTCGTCGCGCAGCGGCGCCGCGGGGTCGCGCCGCACGGACGCGGGGCCGCGCAGCCAGGGGTCGCAACGGTCGGCAGGCGTACCCAGATCATGGTCGTCAAACACGGGCCGCGACCAGTCGGGCCTGGACGCGGTCGGTAGGGTGCACTCCAGTTCCACGGGCGCGTGCAGGCAACGCAGTTCCACGCGCTCGCCCTCGCGCCGCTGCACGACGGGCTCGACCTCCTCCGGAGCGTCACCGGTCGCGGCGGCGCAGGCACGCCGGGCGCCGCCATCGGCAGCCACCTCCAGAGCGCTGGCCCAGACAATGCTCTGCCGAAGCCAGGCCGGCCGTCGCCGCGCCTCTCCCCAGCGCCAGGGCGTACCCTTCACCTCGCGGTCGAGGACCGCGGTGGGGCGCTGGCCGGACCGGATGGCTGACATGATGCGGGCGGCACGCGCCTGCTCGGGGCTGTCGAGCGAGAGGCGGCGCAGCTTCGAGTCGACCCAATGGTCGTACCGGCTGCCTGTGCCTGGCTTCGAGAGTGTCCACAGGGCGTGAGCCGCAGCCGGGTCCGGCGGCACGCCGCGGCCTGTGTGATACAGCGAAGCCAGTTCCCCGGGGATCTGGCCGGAGTGGTCGTCCAACTGCAGCCGACTCCAGGCTATGACCTGAGCCGTGTCGGGCACGACACCGCGGCCGGCCTCCCATGCTCTGGCCAGACTACCGGCCAGCCACTGCTCGCCACCGCGATAGGCTCGGAGTCGCCAGTGCATGGCTTCATCGTCGTCTGGCGGCAGCGTTGAAACCCCACCCAGGTGCTGCGACAGAAGTGCCTGTGCGCCGGCGTGGCCGGCCGCGGCCAGCTGCCGGATGCGGCGCTCGGCCTCCCCGCGTTCGGCCAGGCCCGCCGCTGGCGACTCCGCGGTCAGTACCCGATCCGCCAGCTCCAGCACGGCCCCCGGATGGTCGTGCTCGGCCGCAGAGCGCAGCAGCCGTTCCGCGACGCCACGCGCCGGCTCTTCGTCCACTGCCCCCAGCAGCAGCCCGACCTCGGCCGCGCATGCCACGCTCTGCGGCTGACGACAGGCCTGCCTGGCCGCCAATGACGCCGGATCGCGATCCGCCCGGATCGCATCGAGCCAGCGGGGCGGCACCTGCTCGGCCGCTGCCGAGGCCCCTAGCGCGGCGATGGCAAGCGCCGTGATCGTCCTCAGGGCCTGTCGGCAAGCGTCGACGCAGTATTGACGCAAGGTTCGCACACTCCTGCCTGGTTCCTGGGCCATTACGGAGAGCCAGGGGCGCTTTCCGGAAAGCGCGCCAGGAATGGCATTTCCGCCGAACGCGCAAAGCGCGATGCCCGCCAGGAATCGCCAAGCCGGCGCAAGCTCCCCGAATACCAGTACGTAGATTCCCAGGCCGGACAGAAGAACTCCGAAGGTGCCGACGAACAGGCGCTCCGAGAACTTCATCGATCTCTCCGCAAATGACCGCATGAGGTTCGGCGGATGAAGGCGACCCCCATCCCGTCGACTCGACGGGAAGTGCCCGTAGACATCGGGTCAGCCTGCTCCCAGCAGATGATCATACGCATAGGCCGCAGCGCCGACGATCAGGCAAACCAGGGCAATCACATCCGCAGCGAATACGCGGCCCATCTGCGCGTTGTATCCACCCGAAGACCATGCGAAGTAGTTGAATGCAAGCACGCTGACAAATCCTGCGGCAAATGCGAGCGGCTGAATGTCCGGACGAAAGGCGGCCAACAGGAAGAATGTTCCGAGCAGTCCGAATTCAGGATCGGGATTCTGGATCTGGATTCATCGGCGGCGAGCATGATCGCCATCGCGCCGGCCCGGGAGAGACGACCGGTCCTTTCGCTGGCGCTCAGGCCGGCGCCGCCTCCTCCCTCGAGATGCTGCGTCCGCGGCCGACGAACACCGGTTCGGGGATGCGCCAGCCGTAGCGCGCCGCGGTCAACTCGGCGAGGATGGAGACGGCGATCTCCGGCGGTGTTCGCGCGCCGTTCTTCAGCCCCACCGGGCCGTGCAGGTGGGCCATCTCGCCTTCGGTGAAGCCGAAGTGCTCGGCAAGGCGCTGCTTGCGCCGCGCCTGGTTGGCGCGCGAGCCGATGGCGCCGACGTAGAAGGCCTCGCTGCGCAGCGCCTCCATCAGCGCCAGGTCGTCGAGCTTGGGGTCGTGCGTGAGTGCGACCACCGCGGTATGCGCGTCCGGCGCGAGGTCGCGCACGGCGTCGTCGGGCATGAGCTTGGTGAGCGTGACGCCGGGCAGTTCGGGCGCGTACTCCTCGCGCGGGTCGCAGACCGTCACCTCGTAGTCCAGCGCCAACGCCATGCGCGCGAGGTACTGCGACATCTGCCCCGCGCCGACGATGAAGAGCCGCCAGTGCGGGCCGTGCGTCGTCAGCAGGCGCTCGTCGTCGAGCTGCAGGGCGTCGCCGCCGACCGCGGCGGCCAGCGTCACCTTGCCGCTGGCGCGCTGCAGCTCGCGGCGCACGCGCTCGCCCCTCTCGAGCGCTGCGAGCAGGTCGTCGATGGCGCTGGCCGGCCCGAGGGGCTCGAACAAGACCTCGAGCGTGCCGCCGCAGGGCAGGCCGAAACGCGCGGCCTCGTCGCCGCTGATGCCGTAGCGCACGAGCTCGACGCCCTTGGCCGCGAGCGTGCCCTCGCGCATGCGCGCCACCAGGTCGTCCTCGATGCAGCCGCCGGATACCGAGCCCGCGATGTGGCCATCGCCGCGCACCGCGACCAGCGAGCCCACCGGCCGCGGCGCCGAGCCCCAGGTGCGCGTGATCGTCCCCAGCACCGCCGCGTGGCCCTCGCGCTGCCAGGCGCTGATCTGGCGCAGCACGTCGAGATCGGCGTTGTCCATCGACACCCCCTTGTTCGCGGCCGCCTCGCCGCGTCGGCAGAACCATAGCCGATCCCCGGCCTGTCAACACCCCGGGGGTATGCGTTTGTACCTATGCAACATGTTTCCTAAGCGTTTCTGACAGCGAGCCAGCAAGGGCGAGGCTGCCTAGCATCAACGGCTCCACCTCGATTTCCTCCACGGAGATGCCATGGCCCTGCTCACCCTGAAGGTCAACGGACGCGAAGTCACGCGCGACGTTGCGCCGCAGACCCTGCTCGTCGAGTTCATCCGCGAGCACCTGCGCCTCACCGGCACCCACGTCGGCTGCGACACCGCGCAGTGCGGCGCCTGCACCGTGCACGTCGACGGCCGCGCCACCAAGAGCTGCAACATGCTCGCGCTGCAGGCGCAGGGTCGCGAACTGACGACGATCGAGGGCCTGGCCGCCGCCGACGGCACGCTGCACCCGATGCAGGCGGCCTTCCGCAGCGCGCACGGCCTGCAGTGCGGGTTCTGCACGCCGGGCATGGTGATGAGCGCGGTCGATCTGGTGCAGCACCACGACTGTTCGAGCGAGGCCAAGGTGCGCGATGGGCTGCAGGGAAACCTCTGCCGCTGCACCGGTTACCACAACATCGTCAAGGCCGTGCAGCAAGGCGCGGCCGCGATGAAGTGACGGGAGGAAGCGCATCATGAACGCACCCGACACCGCTTTCATCGGCAAGGCCGTCGAGCGCCGCGAGGACGCCCGCTTCCTCACCGGCCGCGGCCAGTACACCGACGACATCAGCCTGCCCGGCCAGACCCACGGCGTCTTCCTGCGCTCGCCGCACGCGCACGCGCGCATCCGGTCGGTGGACACCTCCGCCGCGGCGCAGGCGCCGGGCGTGCTGGCCGTCTTCACCGGCGAGCACTTCAGGGGCGTCGGCGGCCTGCCCTGCGGTTGGCAGATCAACAACGTCACCGACGGCAGCCCGATGAAGGAGCCGCGCCACCCGGTGCTCGCCGACGGCAAGGTGCGCTACGTGGGCGACCGCGTCGCGCTCGTCGTCGCCGAGTCGGTGGAGCAGGCCAAGGCGGCGGCAGCGCTGATCGAGGTCGACTACGAAGTCCTGCCCGCGGTCGTCGACGCCGCCGAGGCCGCCGGCGCCCAGGCCGTCGTGCACGACGAGGCCGCCGACAACACCTGCTACACCTGGGCCATCGGCGACGGCGAGGGGACGGCCGCCGCGATCCAGGGCGCGGCGCACGTCACGCGCCTGTCCTTCCGCAACAACCGCCTCATCCCCAACGCCATCGAGCCGCGCGCGGCCAACGCCAGCTACAACGCCGCCAGCGACGAGTACACGCTCTACGTCGCCAACCAGAACCCGCACGTCGAGCGGCTGCTCATGTGCGCCTTCGTGCTCGGCATCCCCGAGCACAAGATGCGCGTCGTCGCGCCCGACGTCGGCGGCGGCTTCGGCAGCAAGATCTTCCTCTACGGCGAGGAGACGGCGCTGGTGTGGGCGAGCAAGCAGGTCGGCCGGCCGATCAAGTGGACCGCCGAGCGCGCCGAGGCCTTCCTCGCCGACGCGCACGGCCGCGACCACGTCACCGAGGCCGAGCTGGCGATGGACAAGGACGGCAAGTTCCTCGCCCTGCGCGTGCACACCACGGCCAACCTGGGGGCCTACCTCTCGACCTTCTCGACCGCGGTACCGACCATCCTCTACGCCACGCTGCTCGCGGGCCAGTACGCCACGCCCAAGATCCACTGCACGGTGAAGGCGGTGTTCACGAATACCGCGCCGGTGGACGCCTACCGCGGAGCCGGCCGCCCCGAGGCCTCGTACCTGATCGAGCGCATCGTCGAGACCGCGGCCAAGGAGATGAAGCTCGATCCGGCCGAGATCCGCCGCCGCAACTACATCCGCAGCTTCCCCTACGCCACGCCGGTGGGCCTGACCTACGACACCGGCGACTACGAGGCGACGCTGAACCGCGCCATCGAGCTCGCCGACGTGAAGGGCTTCGCCGCGCGCCGCGCCGCCAGCGAGGCCAAGGGCCTGAAGCGCGGCCTGGGCTACAGCGCCTACATCGAGGCCTGCGGCATCGCGCCCTCGTCGATCGCCGGTGCGCTCGGCGCGCGCGCGGGCCTGTTCGAGGCCGGCGAGGTGCGCGTGCACCCGACCGGCAAGGTCACCGTCTTCACCGGCAGCCACAGCCACGGCCAGGGCCACGAGACGACCTTCGCGCAGGTCGTCGCCGACCGCCTGGGCATCCCGATGGAGGACGTGAGCATCGAGCACGGCGACACCGGCAAGACGCTCTTCGGCATGGGCACCTACGGCAGCCGCTCGCTCGCCGTCGGCGGCACGGCGATCGTGAAGGCGCTGGACAAGGTCATCGCCAAGGGCAAGAAGATCGCCGCCCACCTGATGGAGGCGGCCGACACCGACGTCGTCTTCGAGGGCGGGCAGTTCAAGGTCGCCGGCACGGACAAGGCCGTGCCTTTCGCGCAGGTCTCGCTCACCGCCTACGTGCCGCACAACTTCCCGCACGACAAGCTCGAGCCCGGCCTCAACGAGAACGCCTTCTACGACCCGAGCAACTTCACCTACCCGGCGGGCACCTACGTCTGCGAGGTCGAGGTCGACCCGGCCACCGGCGTCGTGCACGTCGAGCGCATGACTGCCTGCGACGACTTCGGCAACGTCATCAACCCGATGATCGTCGAGGGCCAGGTGCACGGCGGCCTGGCGCAAGGCATCGGCCAGGCGCTGCTCGAACACGGCGTCTACGACAAGGAAAGCGGCCAGCTGCTGACCGGCAGCTTCATGGACTACGCGATGCCGCGCGCCGACGACCTGCCGAGCTTCACCGTCGAGACCGCCAAGGGCACGCCCTGCACGCACAACCCGCTGGGCGTCAAGGGCTGCGGCGAGGCCGGCGCCATTGGCGCGCCGGCGGCCGTCATCAACGCCATCTGCGACGCGCTGGGCGTGCAGGACGTGCCCATGCCCGCCAGTCCCTTCACCGTCTGGAAGGCCGCGCGCGGCCAGGCCTGAACGAGGAGATCACTCATGCAGACCTTCGACTACAGCACCCCGGCCTCGGTCGCCGACGCGGCCAAGGCCGCAGCCGGCGGCGCGCGGCTGATCGCCGGCGGGCAAAGCCTGCTGCCCTCGATGAAGCTGGGCCTGGCCGCGCCCGAGGCGCTCGCCGACCTCGGCGGCATCGCCGAGCTGCGCGGCATCGCCGTCGCCGGCGGCGTCGTCAGGATCGGCGCCATGACGACGCACGCCACGGTCGCCGCCAGCGCCGAGGTGCAGAAAGCCATCCCCGCGCTGGCCGACCTCGCGGGCCGCATCGGCGACCGCCAGGTGCGCAACCGCGGCACGATCGGCGGCAGCCTCGCCAACGACGACCCCGCGGCCTGCTACCCGGCCGCCGTCCTGGGCCTGGGCGCGACCGTGCACACGAACAAGCGCGACATCGCCGCCGACGACTTCTTCCTGGGCATCTACACCACCGCACTGGCCGAGGACGAAATCATCACCGCGGTCAGCTTCCCGGTGCCCGAGCGCGCGGGCTGGCAGAAGTTCAACCAGCCGGCCTCGCGCTTCTCGATCGTCGGCGTCTTCGTCAGCAAGGGGCCGCAGGGCGTGCGCGTGGCCGTCACCGGCGCCGGCGCCGGCGGCGTTTTCCGCGCCAAGGCGCTGGAGGACAAGCTGGCCGCGAACTGGTCGGGCGCGGCGCTGGCCGGCGCCACGGTCGCGGCCGAAGACCTCGTCAGCGACCTGCACGGGTCGGCGGAGTATCGTGCGGCCCTCATCCCCGTGCTCGCCGCACGCGCCGTCGGCTGAAGCGAGCGCTTTGCGCCGAGCCGCGAAACGCCGCAGCCGCTGCGGCGTTTCGCTTTTGAAGGAACGCAGATCCCCGTGAGCGAAATCCCGCAGAGCATCGACGACACCGCAGCGCGGCTGCTCGAGCACGACTACGTCGCCGACCGCCAGCTCGCCACCGTCGTCTATCTGGCCCTGAAGCTGCAGCGCCCGCTCTTCCTCGAAGGCGAGCCCGGCACCGGCAAGACGGAGATCGCGCGCACGCTGGCGCGGCTGCTGGATCGCGAGCTCATCCGGCTGCAGTGCTACGAGGGGCTGGACCTGAACAGCGCCGCCTACGAGTGGAACTACGGCCGGCAGATGATGGAGATCCGCCTCGCCGAGAAGGAAGGCATCGGCCGCGAGGCGCTCGCCGCCGAGCTCTTCGGCGAGCGCTTCCTCAACAAGCGTGCGCTGCTGCAGGCGATCGACCCGGCGCGCGCGCTGCCGCCGGTGCTGCTGATCGACGAGCTCGACCGCGCCGACGAGCCCTTCGAGGCCTTTCTGCTCGAAGTGCTGTCGGACTTCCAGATCACCATCCCCGAGCTCGGCACCGTGAAGGCGGCGACGCCGCCGATCGTCGTCCTCACCAGCAACCGCACGCGCGAGATCCACGACGCCGTCAAGCGCCGCTGCCTCTACCACTGGGTCGAGTTCCCGGACGCCGCGCGCGAGCTGCAGATCCTGCAGCGGCGCGTTCCCGGCGTGGCCGACGACCTCGCGCGCCAGGTCGTCGCCTTCGTGCAGCGCCTGCGCGAGATCGAGCTCTACAAGCTGCCCGGAATCGCCGAGACGATCGAGTGGACGCGCGCGCTGATGCAGCTCGACGCCTTCGTGCTCGATCCGCGCGTGGTGCAGGACACCTTGGGCGTGCTGCTGAAGTACCAGGACGACATCGCCCGCGTGCAGGGCAGCGAGGCCGCGCGCATCGTCGAGCACGCGCGCACCGCCGCCGCGCGCGGCTGATCGCGACGGGCACAGGCGATGCTGCCGCTGCAGCAGGGCCCGGGCCACCTGGCCGAGAACGTCATGCACTTCGGCCGCGTGCTGCGCGCCGCGGGCATGCCGGTGGGCAGCGACCGCATCCAGCTCGCGCTGCAGGCGCTGCGGGTTGCGGGGCTGCAGGGGCGGCGCGACTTCCACGCCGTGCTCTCGGCCTGCCTGCTGGGGCGGATCGAGCACCGCGAGCTCTTCGACCAGGCCTTCGAGCTCTTCTGGCGTGACCCCGACCTCGAAGGCCGCATGCGCGCGCTGCTGCTCCCCAAGGTGCAGGCCAGGGACGCGCCGCAGCCCGCAGCCGAGAACCGCCGCCTGGCCGAGGCGCTGTTCCCGCCCAGGCCGCAGGAGCTTCCGCCGCCGCCGCCGCCGGCGCAGGAATTCGAGCTCGACGCCACGCTCACCTTCAGTGCGCGCGAGCAGTTGCAGAAGGCCGATTTCGAGACCATGAGCGCCGACGAATGGCGCCAGGCGCAGCGCCTGCTGGCGCAGTTGCGCGTGGCCTTCGAGCCTTTGCGCACGCGCCGCGGCAAGCGCGCCAACCACCCCGGCCGCCCCGACTGGCGCGCGACGCTGCAGACCATGGCACGCCACGGCGGCGAGCTCTGGAACCTGCGCTGGCGCCAGCCGCGCACGAGGCCGCCGCCCATCGTCGTGCTCGCCGACATCTCGGGCAGCATGAGCCGCTACTCGCGCATGCTGCTGCACTTCGCGCACCTGCTGGGGCACGCCGACGCCCAGGTGGAGAGCTTCGTCTTCGGCACGCGTCTCACGCGGACCACGCGCCTGCTGAAGAGCCGCGACCCCGACATCGCCGTCGCCGAGGTCGTGCGCGCGGTCGACGACTGGTCCGGCGGCACGCGCATCACCGCCTGCCTGCGCGAGTTCAACCGCCGCTGGGCGCGCCGCGTGCTCTCGGGCAACGCCACCGTGCTGCTCATCACCGACGGCCTGGAATCGGGCGAGGTCGGCGAGCTCACCTTCGAGATGCAGCGCCTGCACAAGAGCTGCCGCGAGCTCGTCTGGCTCAACCCGCTGCTGCGCTTCGCGGGCTTCCAGCCGCGCGCCGCGGGCATCCGCAGCATGCTGCCGCACGTCGACCGCTTCATGCCCGCGCACAACCTGGAGAGCCTGGGCGAACTGGTGGCCGTGCTGGCGCGCGGCACGCGCGCGAGGCCGCGTGCGCGCGGGAAGCGTCTGCCTTGAGTCGTCGCCGAGGCGTCGCGGGGCGTCGAGCACGAACTGCATGGCCCCGGCGCGGCCCTGCGGCTAGCGCAGCCGGTGCACCTGCACGCCGGCGCGCGCGGCGGCGGCGCTGTCCGTTCGGGCGGCACGGCGGCTGCGGAACTCGAGCACGCGCGGCAGGTTGAGCTCGATCCAGTCGGCCAGGCCGCGCACGTGCCTGGCGGCATCGCGGCCCAGCGCCGTGAGCGAGTACTCGACGTGCGGCGGCACGACCTCGTGCGCCACGCGCAGCACCAGCCCGTCGCCCTCCAGCCACTGCAGCGTCTGCGCCAGCATGCGCTCGCTGACGCCGCCGATGCCGCGCCTGAGCTCGGCAAAGCGGTGCGTGCCGGTCTCCAGCACCATCAGCACGAGCACGCCCCAGCGGCTGGTGAGGTGCTTGAGCACCTCGCGCGACGGGCAGGCCGCCGCGAGCAGGTCGCCGCGGCGCAGGCGCTGCGAGAGCTTGCGCGCCCGCGGCGCGGCATCGGCCTTCTTACTTACAGACATGTTTGTACTTCCGAAAAGTGAGCTTTGATCCTACAGTGACGCCGTCATCCATTCAAGCGCATCCCTTCGAGCGCATTACCGCGGAGTCCACACCATGAAGCTGATTGCCCTCACCGGCGCCACCGGTCAACTCGGTCGCCTCGTCGTCTCCCAACTCAAGGTCAGGCTGCCCGCCGGGCAGATCGTGGCACTGGTGCGCTCGGCGCAGAAGGCCGCCGACCTCGGCATCGCCGTGCGCGAGGCCGACTACACGCGCCCCGACACGCTCGCGGCGGCGCTGGCGGGCGTGGACACGCTGCTGCTGATCTCGGGCAACGAGATCGGCCAGCGCGCGGCGCAGCACCGCAACGTCATCGAGGCCGCCAAGGCCGCGGGCGTGCGCCACATCGTCTACACGAGCCTGCTGCACGCGGATCGCTCGCCGCTGGACCTGGCCGCCGAGCACGTGCAGACCGAGGCCATGCTGAAGGCCTCGGGCCTTGCCTTCACCCTCCTGCGCAACGGCTGGTACACCGAGAACTACACGGGCTCGATCGGCCCGGCGCTGGCCGCCGGCGCCTTCATCGGCAGCGCCGGCGACGCCCGCATCGCCTCGGCCACGCGCGCCGACTACGCCGCCGCGGCCGCGGTGGTGCTGAGCACGCCCGGCCACGAGGGCCGCACCTACGAACTGGCCGGGGACCAGGCCTGGACGCTGCCCGAACTGGCCGCGGAGATCTCGCGCGCCTGCGGCAGGACCATCCCCTACCGCGACCTGCCCGAGGCCGACTATGCCGCGGCGCTGGCCGCGGGCGGCGTCCCGGGCGACTTCGCCAAGGCCATCGCCGGCTGGGACGTGGCCGCCGCCAAGGGCGCGCTCTTCGACGACGGCCACGTCCTCTCGCGCCTGATCGGCCGCCCGACCACGCCGCTGGCGCAAGCGGTGTCGCAAGCGGTGGCGCAGGCCGCGACGCAGGCCGCGACGCAGGCGCCGCGCTGATCGGGCGCGGGTGCTCAGTAGCGCCCCGTGATCCCCGCCACGCGCAGATAGGCCGCGGCCAGCCAGGCGACCACGGTGCGCTCCAGACGGCCGCGCCAGCCGGCGCGCTGCGGCGCGCCCGCGACCTCGGTGGAGACGGCGAAGGCGGCCTCGAAGCGCTGCCCCAGTTCGGCGGTGAAACCACGGTCGCGCACGACGACGTTGGCCTCGAGGTTCAGCAGCAGCGACAGCGGGTCGATGTTGGAGCTTCCCACGGTGGCCCAGTCGTCGTCGACCACCGCCACCTTGGCGTGCAGGAAGGCCGGCGTGTACTCGAAGATGCGCACGCCGTGGCCGCGCAGCTCGGCGTAGAGCGCGCGCGCGGCCAGTGCGGCGATGCGGTAGTCGACCTTGCCCTGCAGCAGCAGCCGCACCTGCACGCCGCGCTGCGCGGCATGGCGCAGGCTGCGGCGGAAGGCGCGTCCGGGGTAGAAGTAGGGCACGGCGATGTCCACGCGCCGGCGCGCGCCGCGGATGGCCTGCACGTACGCGCGCTCGATCGTGCGCCGCCGGCTCACGTTGTCTCGCACCAGCAGGGCCGCGACGACGGGGCGTGAGGCGTTCACCGGCACTTGCCGCGGACGGCGTCCGCGCAGGCGCCGGATGAGCCGCCGGGCCTCGCTCACCGGACGCCGGCTGGCTGCCAGCGCCAGCACCTCGTCGCGCCAGAGATGGCCCAGCTGCGCGCGCGTCCAGATCGCCTGCGCGCTCGCGCGCACCGAGCGCACCAGCGGCCCCTGAAGGGCGACGGCGAAATCCCAGCGCGGCAGCGCCGTGCGGCCGTGGTTGAGGTCGTTGCGGTCGTCGATGATGTTGATGCCGCCGACGAAGGCGCAGGCGTAGTCCACCACGCACAGCTTCTGGTGCATGCGCCGAAGCTGGCCGGGAATGAACCAGGACCACCAGCGCTCGAGCGGGCGGAAGACCTCGAGCTGGATTCCCGGCTCGGCCAGCCACTGGCGCAAGCGCACCAGCGTGCCGTGCGTGCCGAAGCCGTCGACGACCACGCGCACGCTGACGCCGCGGCGCGCCGCGGCGCCCAGCGCATCGGCGACGCCGCGTGCCGCGCCGTCGTCGTGGAAGATGTAGGTGGCCAGCCAGACCTCGTGGCGCGCATCGGCGATGGCCGCGATCATCGCGGGGAACAGCTCGTCGCCCCCCTGCAGCAGCGCGATGCGGTTGCCGCCGACCAGCGACGCGCTCAGCGCCGACTCGGCGTCGAGGCTGCCGGCAGCGTCGGCCATCGCCGCCGCCTCAGCAGGGCTCCAGCTCGGCCACCAGCGGCAGGTGATCGGACATGCGCGCCCACGCGGTGCCGCGCGGCACCATCGTCGTGCGGCACTGCAGCCCGCGCAGGTAGAAGCGATCGAGCGAGAACACCGGCATCAGCGAGGGGAAGGTCTGCTGCAGCGCGCCGTCGGCGCCGCGCGCGCGCTGCAGGCCGATCTCGGCCATCGGCGCGTCCAGCTTCTCGCCCCAGTCGTTGAAGTCGCCGGCGACGATGAGGAGCGCATCGGGCGGCACCTCGCGCTCGAGGTAGTCGGCCAGGCGCTGCACCTGGCGCACGCGGCCGGCGTGCATGAGGCCGAAGTGCGCGACCACGGTATGCACCTTGCTGCCGTTCCACTGCACCGGCACGTGCAGCAGGCCGCGCTGCTCGAAGCGGTGGTCGCTCACGTCGCGGTGGCCGATGTCGCCCAGCGGCCACCGCGCCAGCAGCGCGTTGCCGTGCTCGCCGTGCCGCGTGACGGCGTTCGTGCGGTAGGCGACGTCGTAGCCCTGCGGCGCGAGGAAGTCGGCCTGCCCCTGCTCGGGCCAGCCGAACCAGGTGCGGTCGAAGCGCTGCGCGTGCCGGCGGTGGTAGAGGTGCACCTCCTGCAGGAAGACGATGTCGGCATCCAGCGCCTCGACCGCCAGCCCCAGGCTGTGGATCTCCAGGCGCCGCCGCGGCCCCATGCCGCGCACGCCCTTGTGGATGTTGTAGGTCGCCACGCGCAGCCCGCCCAGGCCGGTCGTCGGCGAGAGCCGGCTCGTCTGCAGGGCACCGTGATGACGCGTCATGCGGATCGGACTCGTTGGGGGAGTTGCAGGATGGCCTCCGCGTTGCTCGGCGAGAAGCAGCGCCAGGCGGCTTCGCGCCAGGGCAGCCAGAGGTGCGAGATGTGTTCCTCGGGGCACAGGCGCACCGGCACGCGGCCCGGCAGCTCGAGGCCGAACACGTGCTCGGTGTTGTGCGTCACCCCGGGCGCATAGCGGCGGCGCCAGGCGGGATAGATCTCGTAGACGTTGTCCTGTTCCCAGTCGACGAGCGCGCCCTGCTCGATTCCGGTCTCCTCCCGCACCTCGCGGCGCGCGGTGAGGGGCAGCGGCTCCTGCTCGTCGTCGACCGAGCCGGTCACGCTCTGCCAGTAGCCGGGGTGGTCGGCGCGCTCGATCAGCAGCACCTCGAGCGCCGGCGTGTGGATCACGACCAGCACCGAGCGCGGGATCTTGTAGCGGCGCGCGTCCGGACTCATCGGCGCCCTCGACCTGCGCGACGTTCGCGTACCGATCGCGCCAGCGCGCGCAGCAGCGCCGCGCTGTCCTCGAAGCCGAGGCAGGCATCGGTGATGGAAACGCCGCGGCGCAGCGGCTGACCGGCGATCAGATCCTGGCGCCCTTCCTCCAGGTGGCTCTCCACCATCACGCCGAGGATGCGGCGCTCGCCCGCGGCGATGCGCTCGCCGAGCTCGGCCGCGACCTCCATCTGCCGCCGCGGCTGTCTGGCGGAGTTGGCGTGCGAGCAGTCGATCATCACCTGCGCGCGCAGGCCTGCGCGCTGCAGCAGCGCGCAGGCGGCGTCGACGTCCTCGACGCCGTAGTTCGGCCGCTTGCCGCCGCGCAGGATGACGTGGCCGTCGGCGTTGCCGCGCGTTTCGAAGATCGCCGCCGTTCCCATCTTCGTCATGCCGATGAAGCTGTGCGCCGCGCGCGCGGCGAGCACCGCGTCGGCGGCCACCTGCACGCTGCCGTCGGTGCCGTTCTTGAAGCCCACCGGGCACGACAGGCCGCTGGCGAGCTGGCGGTGGCTCTGGCTCTCGGTCGTGCGCGCGCCGATCGCGCCCCAGGCGACGAGGTCGCTGATGTACTGCGGCGAGAGCAGGTCGAGGAACTCGGTGCCGGCGGCCAGCCCGAGCGCGTTGATCTGCAGCAGCAGCTCGCGCGCGCGACGCAGGCCCTCGTTGATGCGGAAGCTGCCGTCCAGGCGCGGGTCGTTGATCCAGCCCTTCCAGCCGACCGTGGTGCGCGGCTTCTCGAAGTAGACGCGCATGACGATGAGCAGCTCGGGCGCGAGTTCGTCGGCCAGCGCCTTCAGGCGCTGCGCGTACTCGATCGCGGCGTCGTGCTCGTGGATCGAGCAGGGGCCGACGACGGCCACCAGACGGTCGTCCTCGCCGCGCAGCACGGCGGCGATGGCGTCACGGCTGTGCTCGACGAGCGCCTCGACGGCGGGCGTCACCGGCAGCTCCTCGTGCAGCAGCGCCGGCGAGGCCAGCGCACGCACCGCGGCGATGCGCACGTCGTCGATGCGCGTGGTGTCCAGCGTCGCCTGCAGCAGCGGTTCGTCGGCGGTGGATTGCATGGAAGGCCGGAAATGAAAGCTTCAGACGCTGCCGATCACCGCGCCCAGCGCGTCGACCAGGCGATGCGATTCCTCATGCAGGTTGTACACCGGCTGGCGCAGCGAGCGTGCCGGGACGATGACGGCTTCGTGCGCCTTCAGCACCAGGCGCTCGCCGCGGATGCGGAACGCCGGGGCCATGCGCTGCGGCAGCACGGCCGCGGCCACGTCCGAGCGCGACAGCGGCGCCACCAGCCGCGTCGGCAGCTGGTCCAGCAGGTCGCTCTGCAGCACCACCAGATAGGGAATGCTGTCCCGCGACGAGGGAGCCGGGTTGGGGAAGACGTCCCACTGCGCCATGACGCGCCGGCGCCCTACCAGGCGCGGAACTCGTCGTTCCAGATGCCGTACTTCCGGAAATGCGCGTGCTGCTCGTCCACCCATTCCTTGTGCTTCTCGTAGAAGGCCCGGGCTTCGGGGCTTTGGCAGGGCGCGGGCTCCTGCGCCGCCGCGCGCTGCGTGGCCAGCAGCCGTTCGTAGTGCTCGGCCGACAGCAGCACGCTGTGCCGGCGACGCTCATCGGTGGATCCTGCGGAGACGGTTTGTCCATTTTAGCCAATCTTGCCGGCCCGAGCCGGGCATGACCACAGCCGTCGGGCCCGGCCGGGCTGCAGCGCCAGAATACCCGGCATGGGACGCCGTACCGCATTCCACGATGCCTGGTGCGGCATGGTGCTGGCGGCGGGGCTGGCCGCCTTGCCCGCCTGCGGCGTGCTGCACGGCGAAGGGGGAGACGCCATGCGCACGGAAGGCGCCGCTGAAGCCGCCGAAGCCAGCGAAGGCGCGCTGGCCTTCGACTTGCGGGTCGTGAGTGCGGACCGCGACATCGCCGGCCACCTCGAGCAGCACCTCGAGCTGCAGCGCTACAACCGCTTCCCGGACCTGCGCGCCGCCGAGTTCGAGCGCCTGCTGACCGAGGCCGACTCGAACGCGCGCGAGCTGCTCGCGGCCCTGGGCTACTTCAACCCGACGCTGAAGATGCGCGTGCAGGACGCCACCGAAGGCAGCGCGGCGCCGCGCACCGTCGTCGTCGAGGTGGCGCCGGGCGAGCGGACCCGGGTCGCCGGCTACGAGATCGGCTTCGCCGAGCCGATGAACAGCGACCCGCGCGCGGCGGCGCAGCGCCGGCGCATCGTGCGGCGCTGGGGGCTCGAGGCCGGCGACGTCTTCACCGAGCCCGACTGGAGCGCGGCCAAGAGCGCGGGCCTGCGCGAGCTGCAGAAGGAGCGCTACCCGACCGCGCGCATCGCCGAAAGCCAGGCGACCATCGACGCCGAGGCCAACCGTGCCGAGCTGCGCGTGCGCTACGACCCCGGCCCGGCCTATCGCTTCGGCGGGCTCAGGCTCAGCGGCGTCGAGCGCTACGACGCCGAGGGCATACGCCACATCGCGCGCATCCCCACCGGCACGGACTACCGCGAGGAGGCCTTGCTCGACGCGCAGCAGCGCCTGGCCGCCAGCGGCTATTTCGACTCCGCCTTCCTGACGCTGGACGCGGAGGAAGCCGATCCGGAACACGCCACCGTGATCGCCCAGCTGCGCGAGGCCAGGATGCAGAAGCTGGTGTTCGGCGTCGGCCTGTCCACCGATGCCGGGCCGCGCGTGTCGCTGGACCATGCGCACAACAGGATGCCGCCGCTGGGCTGGCGCGCAGTCAGCCACCTCGCCCTGGACGCCAGGACGCAGGCCGCCTCGACGCAGTGGACGGCGATGCCGCAGGCCTCGGGCTGGGCCCGGTTCCTGGGCGCGGCGCTCGAGCGCGCCGAGGTGGGCGACTTCAAGTCGGATTCGCTGTCGCTGCAGGGTGGGCGCAGCCAGAGCGTCGGCCACATCGACCGGCGCCATGCGCTGCAATACGACATCAGCAGGGTCGAGGGCGGCGACGCGCCGGGCAGCTCGTCCTCGCTGATGGCCAGCTCCGGCTGGACGGGGCGCTACTTCGACCGCAGGATCAACCCGACCGCCGGCTACGGCCTGGGCGCCGAACTCGGCGCGGGCTTCACGCTGACGCCGCGGCGCAAACCGTTCATCCGCGGGCGCCTGCGCGCGCTGCAGTTCTGGCCGATCGGCCAGCGCAACGAGGCCGGCCGCCGCAGCCGCCTGGCGCTGCGGGGCGAGCTGGGCGCGGTGCTGGCCGACAAGGGCGTGCAGGTGCCCGCGTCGCTGCTCTTCCTGACCGGCGGCGACACGACGGTGCGCGGCTACGGCTACGAAAGCATCGGCACGCGCTCGCAGGCGGGCAAGCTCTACGGCGGCCGCACCATGACCGTCGCCAGCGTGGAATGGCAGCGTCCGATCCGTCTGATGGACAACGACAGGGACTGGGAGCACGCGCTGTTCGTCGATGTCGGCTCGGTTTCCGACGACGTCCACCGCATGACGCTGCACACCGGCGTCGGCACCGGCCTGCGCTGGAACAGCCCCGTGGGCCCGATGCAGGCCGATGTGGCTTATGGTGTCAGGACCCGTCAGCTGCGCCTGCACCTGCGGCTGGGCCTTTCCTTCTGACCGCGTCGCGCCATCCGCAGCAAGGCCCGGCTTTCGACCATGACCGACCGCAGCTCGGCGGCCTCTCCCGCTCCCGGCGGTGACGTTCCGGCGCCGGCAGCGCCGCCGCGCGGCCGACGGCGCAGGCTCGGGCGCCTGCTGGGGGCGCTTTCGGCGCTGCTGCTGCTCCCCGTGCTGGCCGGCGGTGTGGTGCTGGCCTGGGCCGCAAGCGACGGCTCGCTGCCGCGTGCGCTGCAGCTGGCGCAAGGAATCCTTCCCGAAGGCCAGGACCTGGGCTTCGAGGGCGCGAGCGGCTCCCTCACCGCCGGCGGCACCGTGCGCGAGCTGCGATGGACCATGCCGGGCACCGCGTTGTCCATCGAGGGGCTGCAGCTCGACTGGCGTCTGTGGGACCTGATCGATCGGGCGCTGCACGTACGCACGCTGCAGGCCGATCGCATCCACGTGAAGCTCACGCCGCAGCCCGAGCCGACCGAACCATCGGTGCCCTTCGTGATGCCCGAGCGCCTGACGCTGCCGCTGCAGATCACGCTGCCACTGCGGGTCGGGTGGCTGGAGATCGAGGCCGTCCCCGACGACGACAAGCGCAATGAGGTGCTGGCCTTCGACGAAATCGCCGCCGAGTACCGCTACGACCATGGTGCGCACGAGTTGCAGGTCAGCAGCGTGCGCCAGGGCCAAAGCCGCGCCCGGGCGGCACTGAAGCTGGGCGCCCGCGACCTGGCGCTGCAGGCCCGCATCGGTGCATGGCTGGGCGACCCGGTGGCCGAAGTGCCCTTGCGCCTGCAGGCCCTGCTGCAGGCCGAGGGCACCTTGGCTGGCGGCGAGGCGGCGCGCATCGACCTGCGGCTCGACGCCCGCGAGCGCGACGCCGAAGCCGACGCGGACGCCCTCTCGGCCCGCTCGCTGCGGGAGTTCCCGGCCAGCGGCCCGGCCGAGACCGATGCGCACGCTGCCCTGCAGGCGAGCGCCACGCTGCACCCCTGGCGCGGCCAGCCGGTGCAGCAGGCCCGGGTGCAACTCGCCCATCTGAACGCCCGCGCCTTCCATGCCGACGCGCCCGTGACCGACCTGCACGGTCGCATCGAGATCGCGCCCCAGGCAGCGCAGGGGGCCGGATCGACGCCGGCCTCCGCCGCCTGGCAGCTCGCGGCCGAGCTGCAGAACCGCGCCCCCGGCCCCTGGGACACCGGGCACCTGCCGCTGTCGCAACTGCTGGCCGAGCTGCAACTCGCGCCCGACCGCTGGACCGCCGAGACCGTGCAGGCGCAGGTCGGGGACGGCCGCGTGCGCTTGCAAGGGCACTTCGAGCCGCAAACGCAGACGCTGGACCTGCGCGGCGATCTGCGGCGCCTGCCGCCGGCGCGGATCCACGGCGCGCTGGCCGCCAAACGGGTGCCCGAGCTCGACGGCACGCTGGCCGCCCGCGGACGCATGGACCGCGGCATCGACTTCGAGGTGGACATCGCCGGCCGGGGCGGCAACACCGGCCCCCGCGGCGCTGCAGGCAGCCGCTGGGACGTGCGCGCCCTCCAGGCCAAGGGGCGCTGGTCGCCGCAGCTGCTGGATCTGGAGCAAGTGCACCTGGACGCCTTCCAGGCCCGGGTGGACGCGAGCAAGCTGCGCGTGGCCTTGCCGCGCGCCGGGCGCATCGAAGGCGTCGTCAGCGCCAGCGCGCCGGGAATCGGCCTCGAGGGCGATGCCGCGATGCAGCCTGCCCGAGGCGGCGGCAAGCTGGCGCTGCATCTGGCCTCGGCGGAGCAGGGGCTGGCCTGGCTGCGCGGGCTGCCGCTGGTGGGGACGGCGCTGCCGCCGCTCGTCGCAAAGGGCAGCGCGCAGCTCAGCGTCGATTGGCAGGGCGGCTGGCAGCAGTGGATCGACGGCCTGCGGCGGCCGCAGGCGCATCCGGAGCTGCGCCTCGATGCCCGGGTCCGCAGCGCGGGCCTGCACCTCGAACTGCCGCCGGCAGCCACCGACACCTCCGGCAGCCAGGCGGCCCCGACGGTGATCGACGTGCGGCGGCTCGACGCGAGCGTGCGGGGCAAGCTCGGCGCTGCGACGCTGGCGCTCGCGGGCGAACTCGGCGCCCGGGGCGTGCACGCCGCGCTGGATGCGCGCGCGCAGGTGAGCTCGGCCGGCACCGCCGACGCGCCGGCCTGGAACCTCGCGCTGCAAGCGTTCAGCGCCGCCCTCACCCTGCCCGAACAGGCGCAGCCCTGGCGCCTGCAACTCGGCGAAGCGCTGCAGGCGACGGCGCAAACCGGCCGGGCCATGCAGGTCCGCACCAGCGCCGGCCGGGCCACGCTCACGCCGCCGCCGAACGTGGCGGCGCAAGGCGAACCGCTCGCGCTGCGCTGGGAGCCGCTGCATTTCTCGCAGGGGGCGGGCGGCGCCGTGCGCGTCCAGTCGCGCGGGCAGCTCAGTGGGCTCGTTGCGGCCTGGGCGGACGCGCTGCTGCCGCAGCGTCCGCTGGCGTCGGCGGGCGTGCAGTCTTCGCTCGTACTCAGCGGCGACTGGGACCTCGACCTGGGCGAGACCTTGCGCCTGCAGGCGGCACTCAGGCGCGACCGCGGCGACCTGCGGGTGGGCGATCCCGGCGCGCAGGCGACAGCGAGCGCCGCTCCCGCAGCGCGCGGAATCGCCGCCGGCCTGCGCCGGCTGGAGCTGCGCCTGCGATCCAGCGGCGACGAGGTGCACGCCGAGCTCGACTGGGACAGCGCGCGCGCCGGCGTCATCGAGGCCCGGGCGCAGACGCGCCTGGTGCGGCAGGTCGACGCCTGGGCGCTGCCCGAGGACGCGCCGCTGAGCGGCCGGGTGCGGGCGCGCCTTCAGGATCTGGGCGTCTGGGCGCGCCTCGCGCCGGCGGGCTGGCGCATCGCCGGCGCGCTGGGTGCCGACCTCCAGCTCGGCGGCAGCGTGCAGGCGCCGCAGCTGCGCGGCCCGATCGAGATCGATGACCTGAACCTGCGCTCGGTGCTCGACGGCGTCGACCTGAACGGCGGCCGCCTGCGCGCCGCGCTCGCCGGACAGCGCATCGACATCCAGGAACTGCTGCTGCAAGGCGGCACCGGCAGCCGCGCCTACGTGCGCGGCCTGAGCGGCAACCGCACGCCGGCGCCGACCGAGCGCGGGCGCATGGTCGCCAGGGGCTTCATCGACTGGAGCGGCGCGGGCCGGGACGCGGCGGGGCGGTCCGGCATCGTGCTTGACCTGAGCGCCACGCTCGAGCGCATGCAGGTGCTGGTGCGCAGCGACCGGCAGCTCAGTGCCAGCGGCGAGCTCTCGGCCGCACTGGCCGACGGCGGCCTGCGCGTGCGCGGCGACCTGCGCATCGACCGCGCGTCGATCACGCTGCCCGAAAGCAGCGCGCCGACGCTGGGCAGCGACGTGGTCGTCGTGCGCGGCCGGCGGCCGCAGGCCGAGGGCGACGGCGGCAAGCCCCAGGCGCGCGGCGAGCTGCAGACCGCCCGGCCCATGGACCTGGCGCTGAAGCTGGACCTGGGACGCGACTTCGCGCTGCAGGGCTACGGCATCACGACGCGTCTGGAAGGCGCGCTGGAGATCCGCAACGCCAGGGCCGGCAGCGATCCGGTCGTGGTCACCGGCGAGATCCGCACCGACCAGGGCCGCTACCGCGCCTGGGGCCAGGCGCTGAACGTCGAGACCGGAATCGTGATTTTCACCGGGCCCTACGCCAACCCATCGCTGAACCTGCTGGCCTTGCGCCCCAACATCGACGTGCGCGCCGGGGTGCGCGTCACCGGCACCGCGCAGGCACCGCGCGTGCAGTTGTATGCCGAACCACCGCTTCCCGACGCCGAGACGCTGTCCTGGGTGGTGACGGGCCGCGCCCCCGGCGCGGGCGGCGGCGGCAACATGCAGCAGGCCGCACTGGCCTTCCTCGCCGGCCGCGCCGGCAACAGCCTGGCGCAGGGGCTGGGCTTCGACGAGGTGGGCCTGAGCGAAGGCGGCGTCTCGATCGGCAAGCGCCTCTCCGACCATCTGTACGTCACCTACGAGGCCGGCCTGTCGGGTGCCGCCAGCACGCTCTACGTCTTCTACGACATCACGCGCCGCCTGACGGCGCGCGGGCAGACCGGCCAGACCAGCGCACTGGACCTGATCTACACCCTGAGCTACGACTGAGCCTGCCCCGAGCGCGTTCTCGAGCACGCCGGCATCCGTTCCGCGCGGTGGCGCGCATGGGCGCCACCTGTCGTGCGAGCCGTCATTGCGCCGTCTTGCGTGTGCCCGGTGTTCGAGGTGTGCGAAAGCGCCACCACGGCAACGCGCGCGTGAGCGAGAGCACCTGCCCGGCGTGCGCCGCGCGGTAGCCCGCAAGCGTTGCGAGGAGCTCGGCCCACTGCGGCTGGCGCAGCAGCCGGCGCAGCGCCTGCACCGCCGGATCCTCGAGCATCGGCGTCAGGCAGACGAGGAAGTAGTCCTCCTCGACGAGGGGCGCGAAATCCAGCCCGAAGTCGAGCGCCGCCGCTTCGATGCCCAGGCCGCAGTCGCCGACGCCCGAGGCCACCGCCGCTGCCACGGCGAGGTGGCTGTCTTCGGCGCCGGCGTCGGCGGCGACGAGATCGGCGGTCGCGAGTCCCTGCGCCGCCAGCAGGTGATCGGTCAGCAGCCGCGTTCCCGATCCCGGCTGGCGAAAGACGAAGCGGGCACCCGCCGCTGCGGCGCCGGCCATGTCGTGCAGCCCGAGCGGGTTGCCGCGCGCGACGATGAGGCCCTGCCGCCGCCGCATGCAGCCGATGAGCTTGTGCCGCCCAGGTGCCAGCAGCGGCTTGAGCGCACGCGCGAAGACGGTGTGCGGGTCGGCCAGCGGCGGCACGTGAAAGCCCGCGACCGCGCAGCGGCCGGCCGCGAGCGCGCGCAGCGCGTCCAGGCTGCCGGTGAACTTCAGCTCGATGTGCAGCCGCTCGCCGCCGTGTTCGCCGGGGCGGGCGGCGAGCGCGCGCAGCAGCGGCAGCGCGAGGTCATGGCTGGCGTGGATCGTCAGCACCTGCAGGCTGCCGTCGAGCGCCTCGGTGAGCACGCGCTCGAGCTCGGCGCGCAGCGCCTCGATGTGCGGCACCAGGCGCGAACGCGCGCGCTTCTCGGCCCACAGCAGACGTTGGCCGAAGGGCGTCAGTCGCGCCGGCTGGCCCTGCGCCCAATGCACCAGCGGTTCGCCGAGCACCTGCTCCCAATGCTTGCAGGCGCCCCAGACGTGGCGGTAGGAGGCGCCCATCGCCTTCGCCGCATGCAGGATCGAACCGTGTTCGGCGATCGCCGACAGCAGTTCGAAGAGCGGGTTGTCCACATCGGCGCCGCGCTGGTTGCGCGCCTGGAAGCTGTACTGCAGGTGAACGCCGCGATCCTTCATGCGTGCATTGTGGGCCGAAGGCGCGGCGGCACCGGCGAGCCCGGCGCGCTCACCGTGGCTTGGCGTTCGGGAAGAAGAGCTGCTGGCCGTTGATCTTGTAGTCGGCAATGGTCGTCTGGCCCGCGGGCGAGACGACCCAGTCGGCGAACTGCTGCGCCAGCGCCGCCTTCACGTGCGCGTGCCGGGCCGGATTGACGACCATCACCCCGTACTGGTTGAAGAGCGTGCGGTCGCCCTCGACGACGATCTCGAGCTCGCCGCGGTTCTTGAAGCTCAGCCAGGTGCCGCGGTCGGTGAGCACGTAGGCGTTGCTCGACGAGCCGATGTTCAGCGCCGGGCCCATGCCGCAGCCGCATTCCTTGTAGCCCGCGGGGCGCGCGCTGGCGAGGTCGATTCCGGCCTTCTTCCACAGGCGCAGCTCGGCGGCGTGGGTGCCGCTGCGGTCGCCGCGCGAGACGAAGGGCTGGCCGCTCGACGCCAGCTTCTTCAGCGCGGCGACGATGTCGTTGCCGCGTGCGCCCGCGGGGTCGGTCTTCGGGCCGACGAGGACGAAGTCGTTGTACATCACGTCCTCGCGCCGGGTGGCGTAGCCCTCGGCGACGAACTTCTCCTCGGCGGCGGTGTCGTGCACGAAGAGGATGTCGGCGTCGCCGCGACGCGCGATGTCCAGCGCCTGGCCGGTGCCGACGGCGACGACGCGGACGTCGATGCCGCTGGCCTGCTTGAAGGCCGGAAGCAGGTGGGCGAACAGGCCCGACTGCTCGGTCGAGGTCGTGCTCGCCATGACGATGAACTTGTCCTGCGCCCGCGCCGGCATCGACGCGGCGGCGCCCAGGAACAGGAAGGCTAGCAGCGATGCGCCCAGGCGGCGCGTGAGGGCATTCAGGGCCAAGGGGATTCTCCTCGCAGGAAGGCTTGCACCGCGGGGGGCGGTGCGTCGTTGAAGAAGCGTTCCGTCGGCGCCAGCAGCAGCAGGCGGCCCGCTTCCAGATAGCCGACGTGGGTGGCCAGGCGGCGTGCGAGGCCGAGGTTGTGCGTGCTCATGACGACGGTCATGCCGCTCGCGCCCAGCGCGTCGATCGCCGCCTCGACCTCCTTGCCGGCGCCGGGGTCCAGGCTCGCGGTGGGTTCGTCGAGGAACAGGATGTCGGGCCGAAGCGCCAGCGCGCGCGCCAGCGCCAGGCGCTGCTGCTGCCCGCCCGAGAGCGCGCAGGCGTTCTGCCGCGCCTGCGCGCGCAGACCGACGCGCTCGAGCGCGTCATCGACGCGAGCGGCCCGTTCGGCTGCCGGCACGCGTGCCAGCCACAAGGCCAACCACAGGTTGCGGCGGGCGGAGAGCTGCAGCAGGAAGGGGCGCTGGAAGAGCATCGCCATGCGCGGTGCGCGGCCGCTGCCGGACAGCGGATGGACCCGGCGCTCGCCGGCATCGGCGTGCAGCAGCCCGTGCAGCAGGCGCAGCAGCGTCGTCTTGCCGCAGCCGTTGCTGCCGATCAGCACCAGCCGCTGGCCGCGACGCAGCGTGAGGTCGACGCCGGCCAGCGCCAGCGTGCTGCCGAAGCGCACCTGCGCCCCGTGCAGACTGAGCAGGGGCTCGGCCGCGGCGACGCGGCTGCAGCCGGTGGCGTCCGTGGACGCGGACCGCTCGGCGCCGAGCAGCCCGAGGAATGGCGCCGGTGCGTTCATGCCATCGCCAGGCGCTGCGCCTTGTCGCGCACCGGAATCATCGCCACGCCGCCGTGGATCAAGCCCACCACGCCCAGCAGCACGATGCCCAGCGCCACCGCCAGTGGCAGGTCGCCCTTGCTGGTTTCGAGCGCGATCGTCGTCGTCATCACGCGCGTCACGCCGGCGATGTTGCCGCCGACGATCATCACCGCGCCCACTTCCCCGATGGCACGGCCGAAGGCCGTAAGCAGCAGCGTCAGCGTCGCCAGGCGCTCGTGCACCAGCATCAGCAGCGCCGCGGTGAAGGGCCGCGCCCCCAGCGCGACGAGCTGGTCGCCGCCGCCGGCCAGGGCATCGGCGACGAGCCGGCGCGAGAGGGCGGCGATCATCGGCGTCACCAGGATCGCCTGCGCGATCACCATCGCCGGCGGCGTGAAGAGGATGCCCCAGCGTCCGAGCGGCCCCGAGCGCGACAGCAGCAGGTAGACGAGCAGGCCGACGATGACGGCGGGCATGGCCAGCAAGGTGTTGACCGCCCACACGAGCACGCGATGGCCGGGAAAGCGCGCCACGGCCAGCCAGGCGCCGAGCGTCAGCCCCATCGTCGCCCCGAGCAGGCAGCCGCTCAGGCTCACGCGCAGCGAGAGCGCGGTGATGCCCAGGAGTTCGGCGTCGCCACGGGCGATCAGGTTCAGGGCGAGGGCGATGCTTTCCATCATGGGGAAGAAGCCGCGGCCATGCCGCACGCAAGGGCGGTGTGCGGCAGGCAGGCACGCGGTCATTCTGGCCATCGGTGCGCGTTGGCGCGATATGTAGTCTCTTGCATGGCCGAACCCGGGGGCGTCGCCTCGCCGCCCGCAGCGACCTGCAGAGCCTTGGGGCCAGAATGCACGCCTTCCTGCCGTCTTCCCAGCACGCCACGCCATGTCCGAACTCGCCGAGTCCCCCTTGTTCGCGGGGCAGCGCCACACCCGCGTCGACGAGGCGCGTGCGGCCATCGCCGCCGTGCTGCGCCCGGTGGAGGAGGTGCAGGAGCTGCCCTTGCCGCAGGCGCTGTCGCGCGTGCTCGCGACGGATCTGCTCTCGCCGATCGACGTGCCGCCGCACGACAACTCGGCCATGGACGGCTATGCCTTCGACGGCGCGGCGCTGCGCGAAGACGAGGCGACGGAGCTGAGGCTTGCCGGCACCGCCTTCGCCGGGGCGCCCTGGCGCGGCGCGCTCGCGCCCGGGCAATGCCTGCGCATCATGACCGGTGCGGTGATGCCCGAAGGCTGCGACACCGTGGTTCCGCAGGAGCTCTGCCGCGTGCAGGACGAGCGCGTGACGATCGCGCCGGGCGTCATCCGGCAGGGCGAGAACCGGCGCCGTCGCGGCGAGGATCTTGCGCGGGGGCGCGTCGCACTCGCCGCGGGGCGCGTGCTGCGGCCGGCCGACCTCGGGCTGCTGGCGTCGCTGGGCCTGGAGCGCGTGCGCGTGCGCCGCCGCGTGCGCGTGGCGCTGTTCTCCACCGGCGACGAATTGCGCGAGCCCGGGCAACCGTTGCCGCCCGGCTGCATCTACGACAGCAACCGCTGCAGCCTGCGCGCGGCGCTGCAGCGCCTGGACTGCGAGGTGCTCGACCTGGGACTCGTGCGCGACGACCCGGCGGCGTTGCGCGGCACCTTCGAGCGCGCGCTCGCCGAGGCCGACGTCGTGCTCACCAGCGGCGGCGTGAGCGTCGGCGAGGCGGACTACACGCGCGCCCTCATGGCCGAGCTCGGTGACGTCGCGTTCTGGAAGGTCGCGATGCGTCCGGGGCGGCCCTTCGCGTTCGGCCCGCTGCGCGGGCGCGAGCGTCCGGTGTGGCTGTTCGCGCTCCCGGGCAACCCGGTCGCGGCACTCGTCACGTTCTACGCCTTCGCGCGCGAGGCGTTGCTGCAGATCGCGGGGGCGACGCCGCAGCCGCTGCCGGCCTTGCGCCTGCCGTGCACGACACCGATCCGCAAGCGTCCCGGGCGCACCGAGTTCCAGCGCGCGATCGTCGCGCCGGATGCGCAAGGGGTGCTCAGCGTGCGCCTGACGGGCAGCCAAGGCGCCGGCGTGCTGCGTTCGCTCAGCGAAGCCAACGCGCTGGTCGTGCTCGGTCACGACGACGGTTCGGTGAAGGTCGGCGACGCCGTGACCGTCTGGCTGTTCGACGGGCTCGTCTGATCCCCCGGCTCCGGGGCCCGCATTCACGGGGTGCGCAGGCCGCGGCCGGCGCAATGTGCCGCAGCATCGCGACCCAGTTCACGCGCATGCCTTTCGACGGCGCGTTCGGCTCCGCACAATTCCATTCGCCCAATCGCCCAATCGTCCAATCGCCCAATCACCCGGTTGCTCGATCGGTCATTTGCTCAGGTCGTCTTCCGGAAGACGCGCGCATTCCCATCCCCTGCCGCCGTGCCCGAAGCTTCACGTCCCTCCGCGCGAGCGCACCCGCGCGTTCTCTGCCCCGATTGCGGCGGCCCGGTGATGCGCGTGCTGCGCACGGCGAACGACAAGCGCCGCTGGGATTCGGACGCCTGGCGGCGCTACCGCTGCCGCGACGCGATGTGCAACTGGCAGGGACTGCTGTCGGCACGGCGGCGGCATCCCGCGACCCGTCGCCGGCGCGGCCTGGGATCCGCCCTGGGACGCATGGCGCGTGCGCTGCTGTGGCTGCTGCTGGCACTGCTGGTGGCCGCCGCGACGCTGGCGGCGCTGAACATGATGCTGCAGCCCTGAGGCTTGCAGCCGACGGCTTCACGGCGGCGGGCGCGCGAGAATGCGGCATGGAGCAGGATGATGCGAGCGCCTCGCCGCGCGGGCGATCGGGCGCGCCGCGGGCATGCGGGGACGCGCCCGAGGAGCTCGCGAGACGCACACGCATCCTCGAGTGGACGCTCGAGCATCTCGCGCAGGGCGTGCTGGCACTCGGCCCCGGCGGCCGTATCGAGGCCTGGAACCGGCGCGTCGTCGAGCTTCTGGAAGTGCCGGAGGAACTGCTCGTGCGCGGCGCCCCGGTCCGCGACCTGATCGCCTGGCAGGTCGAGAACGGCGTCTTCAGCGCGGTCGCGGAGCCGCAGCAGCAGGCGTGGCTGAAGGCGGCCGCGTGCTACATTGAGGGGGTCGACGCCAGCCTGTGGGCGGTGCAGAGCTACCGCCGCGAGCGGCGCGATGGCCGTGTCATCGAGGTACACGTCTACCGCGCCGGCGATGGCGCTCAGGTGCGCACCTTCAGCGACGTCACCGCGCATGTGCGCGCGCAGCGTGAACTCAGCGCCAGCGAGGTGCGCTTTCGCGCCATGGCCGACGCCGCGCCCGCCTACATCTGGGAGAGCGACGCGAAGGGGGATCCGGTCTGGTTCAACCAGACCTGGCTGCGCGCCGTCGGGCGCACGCTCGAGCAGGCCTTGCAGGAACCCTGGAGCGCGCGCCTGCATGCCGAGGCCAGCGGCTTTCCCGAAGAGCCGTGGCGGGCGCTGGTGCGGCGCGCGCAGCCCTTTCAGCTCGAGGTACGCGTGCTGCACGTCGACGGCCGCGAGCTCTGGCTCGAGGACCACGGCATACCGCAGTTCGATGCCGCCGGGCGCTTTCGCGGCTACGTCGTCTACGGCTGGGACATCAGCGCACGCAAGGCCGCCGAGCGCAGCCTGACGGCCGCGCGCGACGAGGCCGAGCGCGCCAACCGCGCCAAGTCCGAGTTCCTCTCGCGCATGTCGCACGAACTGCGCACGCCGCTGAACGCCGTGCTCGGCTTCGCGCAGCTGATCGAGGGCGATGCGCACGCGCGCGGCGACGCCGTGCTCGGTGAGCGCGCGCAATACATCCAGCGCGGTGGCCGCCACCTGCTGGCGCTGATCAACGAGATGCTGGACCTCGCGCGCATCGAGGCCGGCACGCTGCCGGTCCGCCTGGAGCCGGTGGCTCTGGAGCCGGTGCTTCAGGGCAGCAGCCGCCTGCTCGGGCCGGCGGCGGCCGAGCGCGGCGTGCAGGTCGAACTGCCGCCGCCGTCGCCGGAGCCCACCTGGGTCAGCGCCGACCCGACGCGGCTGCGCCAGGTGCTGCTGAACCTGCTCTCCAACGCCGTCAAGTACAACCGCGCCGGCGGCCGCGTTCGCGTGGCGCTGCGCGCGGTCGGAGGGCGACTGCGCATCGAGTGCACCGATACCGGGCCCGGGCTCACCGCGGCGCAGCGGGGGAGCCTGTTCCAGGCGTTCCAGCGCGTGCATGCCGATGCCGACGCGATCGAGGGCGCGGGCATCGGGCTGGCGCTGAGCAAGGCGCTGGTGGAGCGGATGGGAGGCCGCATCGGCGTCGAGAGCGAGCCCGGCGAGGGCAGCACCTTCTGGTTCGAGCTCGACCGTGCCCACCCGGCCGCCGCAGGCGGCGGGTTCGCCCCGCCGCTTCCGCATGCGGAGATGACGACGCTGCCGGCGCGCGACGACGGGCGTCCCTGGCGCGTGCTCTACGTCGAGGACAACCCGGTCAACCGGTTGCTGCTGCAGGGCATGTTCGGCCGCCTGGAAGGCGCCGAGCTGCGCATGGCCGAGCATCCGCAGGCGGCCCTCGAGCTGGTGCGCGACTGGGTGCCGGACCTGCTGCTGCTGGACATCCAGCTTCCCGGGATGAGCGGGTTCGAACTGCTGCGGCGCCTGCGCGAGGATCCGCGCCTGGCGACGCGCGCGGCCGTGGCGGTGAGCGCCAATGCGATGGCCGAGGACCTGCAGCTGGCGCGCGACGCCGGTTTCGACGGCTACCTGACCAAGCCGCTCGTGCTCGGCGAACTGCAGGCCACGGTGCAGCGCATGCTGCGCCGGGGACGCGCGGGCCCCGCTGCGGCCTGAACACGCCCTGCCGCAGGCTCAGGCGTTGGTGGTGGCGCGCACCTCGGCGATGGGGGTGACGCCGGCCAGCACCTTCTCGATGCCGTCCTGGCGCAGCGTGCGCATGCCCGTGGCCAGGCCCAGCTGCAGGATCTCCTCGGCGCGGCCGCCGGTCTGGATGAGCTTGCGCAGCGGCGGCGTCATGTGCATGAGCTCGTGCAGGCCGGCGCGGCCGCGCAGGCCGCTGTGCTCGCACTGCGGGCAGCCGCGCGCCTCGTACAGCTGCAACTGGCCGTCGCGGCCGAAGCGCGTGCGCCAGTCGGCGAGCACCGCGTCCTTGCCGGGCGCGTTCTCGGTGCCGCGAAAGGCGCTCATGTAGTCGCTGAGCAGTTCGTCGACCTCCTCGGCGCGCGCCGGCCGCGCCCCGGCGCAGCCCGCGCACAGGCGGCGCACGAGGCGCTGCGCGAGCACGACGAGCAGGGCGTCGGCGAAGTTGAAGGGGTCCATGCCCATGTCCAGCAGCCGCGTCACGGTCTCGGCGGCGCTGTTGGTGTGCAGCGTGCTCATCACCAGGTGGCCGGTGAGCGAGGCCTCGATGGCGATGCCCGCGGTCTCGGCGTCGCGGATCTCGCCGACCATGATGACGTCCGGGTCGGCGCGCAGGAAGGCGCGCAGCGCCTTGGCGAAGGTCCACTCGATCTTGGCGTTGACCTGCACCTGGCGCAGCCCGGGCTGGGTGATCTCGATCGGGTCCTCGGCGGTCCAGATCTTGCGCTCGGGGGTGTTGATGTAGCCCATCGCCGAGTGCAGCGTCGTCGTCTTGCCCGAGCCCGTGGGGCCCACGCACAGGATCATGCCGTAGGGCCGGGCGCTGGCGAACTGCATGCGCTCGAGGTTGTGCGGCGACAGCCCCAGCTTGTCCAGCGGCAGCGGCTTGGCCGAGGCCAGCAGGCGCAGCACCGCGTCCTCGCAATTGTTGTTGGTGGGGATCGTCGCCACGCGCAGCTCGAGCTTCTGCCCCTGCACGAAGCGGCCGAAGGCGATCTTGCCGTCCTGCGGCTTGCGCCGTTCGGCGATGTCGAGGTCGCACATGATCTTGATGCGTGCGATGAGCGCGGCGCGGTAGCTCGGCGGCAGCTCGAGGTATGGGCGCAGTGCGCCGTCCTTGCGGAAGCGCACCTTCACCTTCTCGCGTCCGGGGGCGCACTCGATGTGGATGTCGGAGACGCCCTGTGCCTGCGCGTCCAGGATCATGCTGTTGATGAGGCGCACGAGCGAGTTGTCGCTCTGCTCGATGGGCCCGTCCTCGGCGAGCTCGGCGCCGTCGGCGGCGCTGTGCTCCTGCTCCAGCGTGGCCAGCAGCTTGCCGGCCTCCTCGGGCTGGAAATCGATGCCGCCGATCTCGCCCGCAGCGCCGGCCGGCGCGCTGCCGTGGCCGCTGCGGGCGCCGAGCTTGTCGTAGTGGCGCTCGACGGCCGGGAACAAGGTGTTCGCGCGCGCCAGCACGGGAATGGCCTTGCAGCCGCAGGCGAACTCGATCTCGTCGATGTGCCTGCGCTGCGTCGGGTCTTCCAGGGCCACCACCAGGCGTCCGCCGCGCAGCATGAGCGGCAGCGCGGACAGGCGCGCGGCGATGCCGTAGGGCAGTTTCTGCAGCGCCTCGACCTCGACCGGGAACTGCTCCGGGTCGACCATGGGATAGCCCATCTTGCGCGCCAGCGCCGTCTGCAGGTCCTGCGCCGTGATGACGCCGCGCCTGACGAGCAGCTCGCCCAGCGGCACGCCGCGATCGACCTGCTGCTGCTGCAGCGCCTGCTCGAGCTGGGCCTCGGTGATCATCTCGAGGGCGATCAGCGCCTGCCCGATGCGCACCATGGGCATGCGCGCCTGCTCGTCGATGGCGCGCTCGAGGTCCTCGGCGCTGATGAGCTGGCGCACGAGCAGGATCTCGCCGAGCTTCTGCTGGCGCAGGCGCTCCTGCTCGCCGAGCGCGGCGCTGACCTGCGCCGCGGTGGCGGCGTTCTGCTCGATCAGGGATTCGCCCAGGCGCAGGCCGATGTCGACGTGGCGGTAGGCCGTGCGCGGCACGAAGCAGCGGCGCACCGCGCCTTCGTCGTTCACCGGCTCGAAGAGGAAGAGGCCGTGCGCGTTCTCTTCGTGCGTGATGGTGCGGCCCTCGAGCTGGGCGCCGTCGGGCAGCGTGAGGCGATAGGGCTGCGCCTTGCGCTCGGTCAGCGCCAGCGGCGTGGTGTCGGTGGGGTCGAAGGGCAGCGGGTTGAGCGGCTTGGCCAGGCGCAGCAGGCGGAATTGCGAGAAGCGCAGCGGCATCGTCGTGCGCGAGGCCGCCACCTGCACGTGCGCGATGCCGGCCTCGACGCTGAAGTGCATCAGGCGGCCGGCCATGGTGCTGCCGTTGAGGCCCTCGATGACGCAGGCCTCGGGCGCCAGAGGCGGAGTCGGTGCCGGGTAGCAGGGCAGCGAAGGCGTGGGCCAGGCAAAGCGCGTGGGGGTCGTCGCCGCGCCGCCGGCAGCCGTGCTGCCGGCCGACGCCGGCTCCATCGGGGCGAGGGTCAACGGCGGGACCGACATGTCCGACATGGAAGCTTCCTTTGCGATCGTGCGCGGACAGGCCTTGCCCGCGTGCCGGCGATGCTAGGCAGCGCCCACGCCGCGCAAAGGGCGGAGAAGGCGGGGCTCAGGCGCGCATTTGCGCGGGCAGGAAGCTCACCAGCTGCGGGAAGAGGTAGATGAGGACGACGGCGGCGACCATGAGGAAGAAGAAGGGCAGGGTGACGCGCGCGATCCAGCCGATCTCCCGCTGCGTCATGCCCTGCAGCACGAAGAGGTTGAAGCCCACCGGCGGCGTGATCTGCGCCATCTCGACCACGAGCACGACGAAGATGCCGAACCAGACGAGGTCGATGCCGGCCTTCTGCACCGTCGGCAGGATCACGCCCATGGTCAGCACCACCATGCTGATGCCGTCGAGGAAGCAGCCGAGCACGATGTAGAACAGCATCAGCACGAGTAGCAGCTGCCACTGCGGCAACCCGAGGGCGGCGATCCACTCGGCAAGGTGGCGCGGCAGGCCGATATAGCCCATCGACAGGGTGAGGAAGGCCGCGCCCGCGAGGATGAGGGCGATCATGCAGAACAGCCGCGTACCGCCGAACAGGCTCTCCTTGAAGGTCCGCCAGCTGAGCGAACCTTGCGCCGCCGAGACGAGCAGGGCGCCGACGACGCCGACGCCTGCGGCCTCGGTGGCCGTGGCGATGCCGGCGTAGATGCTGCCGAGCACGGAGGCGATGAGCAGGACCACCGGGAACAGGTGGCGTGATTCGGCCAGGCGCTGCGCCAGCGTCAGCTCGCGGTCGGGCGGCGGCACCCGCTGCGGATGCCGCCAGGCCCAGAACATCAGGTAGCCCGAGAACAGCGCCGCCAGCAGCACCCCGGGCACGACGCCGGCGATGAAGAGCTGCGAGATCGAGACCTCGGCGCTGACGCCGTAGACGATCATGATGATCGAGGGCGGGATCAGCAGGCCCAGCGTGCCGGCGCCGGCGAGGCTGCCGATGGCGATGTCGTCGGGGTAGCCGCGGCGCGCCAGCTCGGGCAGGCTCATCTTGCCGATCGTGGCGCAGGTGGCCGCGCTGCTCCCCGAGACCGCCGCGAAGATCGCGCAGCCGACGACGTTGGTATGCAGCAGCCGGCCGGGGAGCCCCTGCATCCAGGGCGCGAGGCCGCGGAACATGTCCTGCGACAAGCGCGTGCGAAAGAGGATCTCGCCCATCCACACGAAGAGCGGCAGCGCGGTCAGCGTCCAGCTGCTGGCGCTGCCCCAGATCGTCACCGCCATCGCATCGCCGGCCGGGCGGCTGCTGAAGAGCTGCATGCCGATCCAGGCGACGCCGGTGAGCGTGAGGCCGATCCACACGCCGCTGGCGAGGATGAGGAAGAGCGCGCCGATGAGCAGCGCGGTGATGGCGAGCTCGCTCACCGCTTCATTCGTTGTGCAGCATCTCGCCGTCGTCGGCGGAGGTCGTGCGGCGGCCGCGCAGTTCGAGCACCAGCTCGTCGATGAAGGCGACGGCGAGGATCACGCTGCCCGCCGCCATCCCCAGCTGCGGGATCCACAGCGGCGTGGCGTCGTTGCCGGTGGAGATGTCGCTGAAGAGGTGCGATTGCCACGACAGCCGGCAGGCGTAGTACGCCCACAGCAGCGCCAGCAGCGTCGCCGCGGCCAGCGCCCAGACCTCGAGGGCGCGTCGCGCCCGGCCTTTCACGGCCGAGAGCAGCAGCGTGACGCGGATGTGCTCGCCCTTCTTCAGCGTGTGCGCCAGCGCCAGGAAGCCCGCGCCCGCCATCAGGTAGCCGGCGTAGGCGTCGGTGCCCGAGACGAGCCAGTCGAGCTGGCGGCTGACGATGGCCAGCAGCACCATCGCCAGCAGGCCGATCATGCACAGCGCCGCGAGCCAGGCGGCGCCGTCGTAGAGCGCATCGAGCGCGCGTCGCACCGGCGTGTGCGCCTACTTGCGGTAGGCGTCGAGGATGGCCTTGCCCTCGGCGCCCGCCTTCTCGGTCCACTCGTCGAGCATCTTCTCGCCGACCTTGGCGAGATCGGCCTTGAGCTGCGGCGGCGGCGGCAGCACCTGCATGCCGTTGGCCGCCAGCTTGGCCAGGGTCTCGGCATTGACCTTGCCGCTGGCCTCCCAGCCGCGCGCCTCGGCGTCGGCGCCGGCCTTGAGCAGCGCGTCCTGCGAGGCCTTGTCGAGGGCCTCGAAGGCGCTGCGGTTGACGAGCACCGCGTTCTTGGGCAGCCAGGCCTGCGTGTCGTAGTAGTACTTCAGGTGCTCGTAGAGCTTGCTGTCGACACCGGTGGCGCCGGAGGTCATGGTGCTTTCGACGACGCCGGTGGCCAGCGCCTGCGCGAACTCCGCCGCCTGCACCGTCACCGGCTGCGCGCCCACGAGTTCGGCGATGCGCGCGGTCGCCGGGCTGTAGGCGCGCCACTTGACGCCCTTGAGATCGGCCGCCGAGGTGAGCGGCTTCTTGGTGTAGATGCCCTGCGGCGGCCAGGCGACCGCGTACAGCACCATCATCCCCTGCTCGGCGAGCTTCTTCTGCAGCAGCGGCTTCTGCGCCTGCCACAGCTTCTTCGACTGCGCGTAGCTGTCGGCGAGGAAGGGCACGCCGTCGACGCCATAGGGCTGCCATTCGTTCTGGAAGTTGACGAGCAGGATCTCGCCGATCTGCGCCTGGTTGCCCTGCACCGCGCGCTTGATCTCGGGCGCCTTGAAGAGCGAGGCGTTGGCGTGCACGGTGATCTGGAGCTTGCCGCCGGTGGCCTGCTTCACCTCGTCGGCGAACTGCTGCAGGTTGACGGTGTGGAAGTTCGTCGCCGGGTAGGCGGCGGGCAGGTCCCACTTGACCTGGGCATGCGCCGTACCGGTGGCCAGGGCCAGCAGCGCGGTCGCGCCGAGCAGGGAGGGCAGCAGTCTCATCGGGTTCCTCGTCGAGGGTTGCGGCAAAAGACGCAAGGATGGGCCGCGTCGGCGCTGCGGCTCATCCGGAATTGCCCGAGGGTGGCGGCGGTCGTTTCCGTTCCCCGCCGTGCCTTCCGGGAGTCGATCTCTTACAGTTCGTCGCTTCCGGTGTCGCAGACCCCCTTCGAGTTCGTCCCTCCCATGCCTTCAGACCCTCGCGCAGCACGGTGGCAGTTCTGGGTCGACCGCGGCGGCACCTTCACCGATCTCGTCGGCCGCGCGCCGGACGGGCGCTTGCACACGCTCAAGCTGCTGTCCGAGAACCCCGGGCAATACGCGGACGCGGCCGTCGAGGGCATACGCCGGCTGCTCGGGCTGGGGGCGGGGGAGGCGATCGGGCCCGAGCGCGTCGAGTGCGTGAAGATGGGCACCACGGTGGCCACCAATGCCCTGCTCGAGCGCCGCGGCGAGCGCACGCTGCTCGTCATCACGCGCGGCCTGCGCGACGCGCTGCGCATCGGCTACCAGGCGCGCCCGCGGCTCTTCGACCGCCGCATCGTGCTGCCGGAGATGCTCTACGAGCGCGTGATCGAGGCCGAGGAGCGCATCGGCGCGGACGGCAGCGTGCTGCAGCCGCTCGAGGAGATGCACCTGCGCGAGCGCCTGTGGGCCGCGCACGACGCCGGCATCCGCGCGCTGGCGATCGTCTTCATGCACGGCTGGCGCCACCCGGCACACGAGGCGCAGGCGGCGCGGATCGCGCGCGAAGTCGGCTTCGCCCAGGTGAGCACGAGCCACGGGACGAGCCCGCTGATGAAGATCGTCTCGCGCGGCGACACGACCGTGGTCGATGCCTACCTGAGCCCGATCCTGCGGCGCTACGTCGAGCAGGTGGCGGCGCAGATGCCGGGCGTGCCGCTGTACTTCATGCAGAGCAGCGGCGGGCTCACCGAGGCGCGCCACTTCCAGGGCAAGGACGCCATCCTCTCCGGACCCGCGGGCGGAATCGTCGGCATGGTGCGCACCGGTGTCGCCGCCGGGCACGCGCGCCTGATCGGCTTCGACATGGGCGGCACCAGCACCGACGTGAGCCACTACGCGGGCAGCTTCGAGCGCGCCTTCGAGACGCAGGTGGCGGGCGTGCGCATGCGCGCGCCGATGATGAGCATCCACACCGTGGCCGCCGGCGGCGGCTCCATCCTCGGCTTCGACGGCGCACGCCTGCGCGTGGGTCCCGAAAGCGCCGGCGCCAACCCGGGGCCGGCGAGCTACCGCCACGGCGGGCCGCTGGCGCTGACCGACGCCAACGTGCTGCTGGGGCGCATCCAGGCGGCACATTTCCCGCACGTCTTCGGTGCGGGCGCCGACGAGCCGCTGGACGAGGCCGGCGTGCGCGAACGCTTCACGGCGATGGCTGCGCAGGTGCAGCAGGCCACCGGCCGTGCGTCCAGCGCCGAGCAGCTCGCCGAAGGCTTCGTGCAGATCGCGGTCCAGAACATGGCGAACGCGATCAAGCGCATCTCCGTGGCGCGCGGCTACGACGTCACGCGCTACACGCTGCAGTGCTTCGGCGGTGCCGGCGGCCAGCACGCGTGCGGCGTTGCCGACGCGCTCGGAATGAGCCGCGTCTTCGTGCATCCGCTGGCGGGCGTGCTCAGCGCCTACGGCATGGGCCTGGCCGACCGCATCGCGATGCGCGAGGCCGCGCTCGAGCTGCCGCTGGACGAAGCCGGCCTGCAGGCGGCGGCGGCGCGGCTGCGGACGCTGGGGCAGGCCGCGGCCGACGAACTCGCGGCGCAGGACGTCGCGCGCGCGGCGATCGTGCTGCGGGACCACATCCACCTGCGCTACGAGGGCACCGACACCGCGCTCGTCGTCGACTTCGGCGATGCGGCGGCGATCCGCGCCGACTTCGACGCCGCCTACCGCCAGCGCTTCGCCTTCCTCATGCCCGAGCGCGCGCTCGTCATCGAGGCGGTCTCGGTCGAGGCCGTGGCCGCGGGCGAGCGCTTCGCCGAGCCCGCGGAACACACCGCGGCACCGCACTCCCCGGCGCCCGAGGCGACCGTGCGCATGCACTGCGGGCAATGGCTGGACGCCGCGCTGCACCAGCGCGAGGCGCTGGCTCCGGGCGCGGCGATCGACGGCCCGGCGATCATCGCCGAGCGCAACGCCACCACGGTGGTCGATCCGGGCTGGCGCGCGATGCGCATGCCCTCGGGTGCGCTCGAGCTCGCGCGCGTGCTGCCGCGCACGCGCGCCCACGCCGTCGGCACCGAGGTCGACCCGGTGATGCTCGAGGTCTTCAACAACCTCTTCATGAACATCGCCGAGCAGATGGGGCTGCGGCTGCAGAACACCGCCTACAGCGTGAACATCAAGGAGCGGCTGGACTTCAGCTGCGCGCTCTTCGACGCGCACGGCGAGCTCATCGCCAACGCGCCGCACATGCCGGTGCACCTGGGCTCGATGAGCGAGAGCATCCGCACCGTGATCGCACGCAACCCGGCGATGCGGCGCGGCGACGTCTACGTCCTCAACGATCCCTACCACGGCGGCACGCACCTGCCGGACGTGACGGTGGTGACGCCCGTGTACCTGGAGCCCGAGGACGCGCAGGCGGCCTTCTTCGTCGCCAGCCGCGGCCACCATGCCGACATCGGCGGTGCCACTCCGGGCTCGATGCCGCCGTTCTCGACGACGATCGAGGAGGAGGGCGTGCTCTTCGACAACTTCCTGCTCGTGCGCGACGGGCGGCTGCGCGAGGCCGAACTGCGTGCGCAGCTCGGCGGCGGGCGCTACCCCGCGCGCAACCCGGGGCAGACGATCGCCGACCTGCGCGCGCAGATCGCCGCCAACGAGAAGGGCGTGCAGGAGCTGCACGCGATGGTCGCGCACTATGGCCGCGAGACCGTCGCCGCCTACATGCGCCACGTGCAGGATAACGCCGAGGAGAGCGTGCGCCGCGTCATCACCGCGCTGCACGACGGGCGCTTCGAGCTGCCGCTGGACAACGGCGCCGTCGTCCGTGTCGAGGTGGCGGTGGATGCGCGGGCGCGCGCCGCGACGATCGACTTCAGCGGCACGAGCGCGCAGCTGCCGAACAACTTCAACGCCCCCAAGGCGGTGACGATGGCGGCGGTGCTCTACGTCTTTCGCACCCTGGTCGACGACGACATCCCGCTCAACGCCGGCTGCCTGAAGCCGCTGCAGGTCATCGTTCCCGAGGGCTGCATGCTCAACCCGCGCCCGCCCGCGGCGGTGGTGGCCGGCAACGTCGAGACCTCGATGTGCGTCACGAACGCGCTCTACGGCGCGCTCGGCGTGATGGCCGCGAGCCAGTGCACGATGAACAACTTCACCTTCGGCAACGCGCGTCACCAGTACTACGAGACGCTCGCCGGCGGTTCCGGCGCCGGCCCCGATTTCGACGGCGCCAGCGTCGTGCAGACGCACATGACCAACTCCTACCTCACCGACCCCGAAGTGCTCGAGCACCGTTTCCCGGTGCGGCTCGAGAGCCACCGCATCCGCCGCGGCAGCGGCGGCGCCGGCCGGCGCCGCGGCGGCGACGGCGCCGTGCGGCGCGTGCGCTTCCTCGAGCCGATGACGGCCTCGATCCTCTCCAACGGCCGCCACCACGGCGCATTCGGCATGGCGGGGGGGCAGCCCGGTGCGGTCGGCATCAACCGCATCGAGCGCGCCGACGGCCGCATCGAGCCGCTGGACCACATCGGCTCGGCGCAGATGGGACCCGGCGACGTCTTCGTCATCGAGACTCCGGGCGGCGGCGGTTTCGGCACGCCGCGCTGAGCGCAGGCGGTTCAGCCGTGCGCCACGCCGGCCGGCCGCCACAGGCTCGGCGGCAGGTCGGCGAGCTCGCGCGGCAGCGGCGCCAGCCGCGGCGGCTCCAGCAGCACGATGTCCAGGCTCGTCGCGCCACGGCTGCGCAGCAGCCGCCGCCATTCGAAGTCGACCCACGGCGACTCGGCAGCGGCGCGCGACCAGAACAGGTAGAGCCGCTCGCGTTGCGCCAGCTCGTTCTCGATGCGCTCGCGCCAGCCGCTGCCGCTGCGCAGCGTCGCGCTGCCGCGGAAGACGTCGAGGTCGGGCGCGAGCTGCGCCAGCGGCTGCAGCACCGCATCGACGAGGCCGCGGTCGACGTCGGCGAAGGCGGCGTAGGCGCGGTGGACCATGCGGCGCACCGCGTTCGCGTCCTCCGCGGGCGCGGCGTGGCCCGCGCCCGCGCGCAGCGCGAGCATGAAGCCGAGCTCGCCGATCACGAGGCCGTGCACCGCCAGCCGCACGCTGCCCGCGCGCGGCCCGCTCGGGAGCTGCGCGGGCACCGGGATCTCGAAGCGCAGGCGCTGCACCTGCCCGGTCCAGGTCGTGCGCTGCGCCAGCGGGGCCTTCAGCAGGTCGTCGACGCGCAGCTCGACCGTCAGCGTCGGCATCGCCTCCTCGATCACGGCCTCTGCGGCGTTGCCGGATCCGCCGCCGGCGGCGCGCCGCGCGACTTCCTCGGCCTGTGCGGCGCGCGCGATCCAGACATCGATGCAGGCCGTCGTTCCCGGGGCCACCGCGGGCGCGGTCCAGACCTGGGCCTGCAGGCTTTGCGGCGCCGGCGTCGGCGCAGCGAGCGGCGAGAGCGACGGCGCCGCCGGCACCACGGCGCTCCAATCGACCTCGTCGATCAGCGTCTCCGCCGGCGGCGCGATCATCGTCGGCTCGGCGAAGCCGAAGGCGTCCAGAGGGGCGGCGCCGGTGTGGAAGAGATCGGCAAAGGCGGTGTCCACGCGGGTGGCCGCCTCCGCCGCGTGCGGGCTGCCGCAGGCAGCGTGCCGTTCCAGCCGTTGCTCGAACGCGGCGCGGTCGCGCGCGCACTGCAGCGCCACGGCCGGCACGACGCGCTCCTGCTGCACGAGTTCGAACAGGTGCGCGTCGGCGCTGCGGTAGGCCGCCGCCGCGCCCTGGCGCTGCCTCTGCGGCAGGTCGTGCTGCTCCTCGCGCAAGAGCGCCTGCAGCGCGGCGAAGTCGCCCTCGGCGAGTTCGGCGGCCAGCGCCGGCGTGTTCGGCAGCAGCTCGGTGACGGCGAGGTCGCGTCCGCCCGAGCGCGCGGGCACCGGGCGCAGCGCGAGCAGCGCGTGCAGGCGCAGCGCGCAGCGCCGCCGCAGCCCGTCGTCGTCGCACTCGGCCGCCAGCGCCGCAAGCCGCTGCAGCGCGTGCAGCGGATTCTCGGCGTCGAGGGCGACGACGCCGAGGGCCGTGTCCGCGGCGTGCACCGCCTGCTGCAGCCGCTGGCCGTCGTCCAGGTCGCCCCAGGCGATGGCCAGCGCGGCCGGCGGGCCGGGGTCGAGCGAGCGCTGCATCAGCCGGGCCTCGACGTCCGCGACGCTCGCGGCCTGCCGCACGCGGCCGCGCGCGTCCTCATGCCAGAAGCGCGAGGCCCCGTCCAGCAGCAGCAGCGTGCCGTCGACGCGCCGGTTGCGGTGCTCGAGCAGGGCCGCCATCGCCTCCCGGCGCAGCGAGGCCGAGGCGCTGGCGATGACGAGCAGGCCATGATCGGCCAGCACCGCCTGGCACGCCGGAAGCGGCAGCGCCAGTGCCAGCGGCGTCGGCAGCTCGGTGGCGAAGGGGCGGATCGTCATCGCCGGCTGCCCGTGGCGGCGAAACGCGTGCACGCGAAAGCGTCCGACGCCGTCGAGCGCGAAGTCGAACTCGATCTCGCGACTGCGGTCCAGCGCGGCCCGATGCGCCGCGTCGAGCACGTCCAGCACCAGGCGTGTCGATTGCGCCGGGTCGAAGCTGGTCGACGACAAGGGAACCGTGCGCCCGTCGATGCGCAGCGTGGGCGGCATCCAGGGCACGATGTAGAGCGCGCTCGCTTCCTTGCGCATGGCCAGGCGCAGCAGCTCGAGCAGGAACGGGATCGACGGTTGCGCGGACATCGGCGGCAGCCCGTGACGGGAGCAGGGTGGCCGGATTCTCCGCCGGAACGCGGGCGCCCAGGGGCCGGCCCGGCGAAGGCCGGCCCGAAGCGGACATGCTGCGCCTCCGCGGCCGCTTACTTGATGCTCGTGTAGCGCGCCTCGGGGCGGTCGTCGGAGCGGTGGATCGTCGTCACGCCCTGCTTCATCGCCCAGGGGCGCATCTGGTGGTGCAGCGGGATCAGCAGCACCTCGTCCTTGATGCGCACCAGCGCCTCGCGGATCTCGGCGTTGCGCCTGGCGTTGTCGGTCTCGACCTTCATCGCGTCGGTGAGGCGGTCGACCTCCGCATCGCTGATCCTCGAGAAGTTGAAGTTGCCGTCGGCGCCCGTGGTGCGCGTGCGCACCAGCGCCTGGATCGTGTACTGCGCGTCGTAGGTGGCCACGCCCCAGCCCAGCATGTACATCGACGAATCGAAGTTCTGGAACTTCTGTGCGAAGGTGGCCATGTTCTCGGCCACCAGCGTGGCCTTGATGCCGATCTTGGCCCACATCGCGACGATGGCCTGGCAGACCTCCTCGTCGTTGACGTAGCGGTTGTTCGGGCAGTTCAGGCGGAACTCGAAGCCCTGCGGGTAGCCGGCGTCGGCGAGCAGCTTCCTCGCGCCCTCGACGTCGACCTTGGCCGGCTGGTCGAGCTCGTCGGTATGGCCGTTGACCCCCGGCGCCACCATGAGGCCGGCGGGAATCGAGAGCCCGCGCATGATGTTGCGCTGGATCGCGACGCGGTCGATGGCCATGCTCAACGCCTGGCGCACGCGCTTGTCGGCGAACGGGTTCTTGCCCTTGACGCTGCTGTACTTCAGTTCCGGGCTGCCCACGTCGGGTGCGAGGAAGATGGTCCGCACTTCGGGGCCGTCGAGGATCTTGATCTTCGGGTCGGCGCGCAGCCGGGCGACGTCCTGCGTCGGCAGGTCGGTGAGCAGGTCGACGTCGCCGGAGAGCAATGCCGCCACGCGCGTGGGATCGCTCTTGATCGGCGTGTAGACGACGTCCTTGACGTTGCTGGTGTTCTTGTCCCACCAGTCGTCGTTGCGCGTCATCGTCAGGCGCTGCTCGGGCATCCAGGCGGTGATCCTGTAGGGGCCGGTGCCCATCGCGTTGCGCGAGGCGAAGTTCTCCTCCTTGGCCTTGAAGTCCTGCACGTTCGTGGTGCGGTTCTTCTCCGACCACGACTTGCTCATGATGTAGAAGTTGATCGCGTTGCGCAGCAGGATGGGGTTGGGCGCGGCGAGGATGAAGTCGACCGTGTGGTCGTCGACCTTGCGCACCTCGTCGACGCCGGACACCGAGGCCGAGAGCGTCGCGTTGGGCTGCTTCACGCGGCCGAACGAGAACACGACGTCATCGGCGGTGAAGGGGCTGCCGTCGTGGAACCGGACGCCCTTGCGCAGCTCGAAGCGCATCTGCGTCGGGCTCACCATCGTCCACTTCGTCGCCAGCGCCGGCTCGACCTCGTACTTGGCGCTGTAGCGCACCAGACCCTCGTAGGCGTGCTGCAGCAGTGCAAGCGTCGTGGCGTGGTTCTGCGAATGCGGATCCATCGTCAGGATGTCGTTCTGCGCCGCCCAGCGCAGCGTCTGCGCCTGCAGCGGCAGGGCGATCAATGCCGAGAGCGCGGCGGCACCCAGCAAGGTCTCGAGCTTCATCGTTCGTGCTCCGGGAGTGGTGAAAGCGGCACATGCTAGTCGCCGCCCGTCACCCTCCCGGGCCGGGTAAGCCCCGAGTCCTGCGGCGGCTCCGGCGCTGCGGGGCGGACGGCGAAGCGGCGAGAATCGAAGGCTTCCCGCACCCTCGTCGCGCATGCCGCGGCGTTCGCTGCCGATGCTTGCCTTCATCCTTCGCCGTCTCGCGCAGGCCGTGGTCGTGATGCTCACGGTGGCCTTCGTCGCCTTCATGCTGTTCCAGTTCGTCGGCGACCCGGTCACCAACATGCTCGGGCAGGACGCGACGCAGGAGCAGCGTGACGCGCTGCGCCGCGACCTCGGCCTGGACGAGCCGTTCGTCGTGCAGTTCGGCACCTTCGTCGCCAACGCCGCGCGCGGCGAGTTCGGCATGAGCCTGCGCCAGGGGCAGAAGGTGTCGACGCTGATCCTCGAGCGCCTGCCGGCGACGCTCGAGCTCTCGCTCATCGCCGCCATCCTCGCCCTGGCGCTGGGCATTCCGGCGGGGGTCTACGCGGCGCTGCGCCGGCAGCGCCGCTCGGCGCAAGTGCTCATGGGCCTGTCGCTGCTGGGCGTGTCGCTGCCGACCTTCCTCATCGGCATCTTCCTCATCCTCTTCTTCGCCGTGCTGCTGAACTGGCTGCCCAGCTTCGGGCGCGGCGAGACGGTGGCGCTGGGGCGCTGGAGCACCGGCATGCTCACGGTGGACGGCTGGAAGCACCTCATCCTGCCTTCGATCACGCTGTGCGTGTACCAGCTCGCGCTCATCATGCGCCTGGTGCGCGCCGAGATGCTCGAGGTGCTGCGCACCGACTTCATCAAGTTCGCGCGCGCGCGCGGCCTCACGAACCGCGCCGTCTACTACGGCCACGCGCTGAAGAACACGCTGGTGCCTGTGATGACGATCACCGGGTTGCAGCTCGGCGGCCTGATCGCGTTCGCGATCATCACCGAGACCGTGTTCCAGTGGCCCGGAATGGGCTTCCTCTTCATCCAGGCGGTTCAGTTCGCCGACATCCCGGTGATGGCCGCGTACCTGTGCCTGATCTCGCTCATCTTCGTCGTCATCAACCTCGTCGTCGACCTGCTGTATTTCGCCGTCGACCCGCGCCTGCGCGCCGAGCGCGGCGGCCATTGAGTCCCGCCGACATGGATTCCCCCGTCCCCAGCGACGCGGCGGCCGCCGAGCCCGGCGCGCTCGCGCGCTTCCTCGACGGCGACGTCTGGCACAGCTTCAGGCGCTCGCCGGTGGCGATCGTCTCCTCGGTCCTCGTGCTGCTGTGCGTGGCGGCCGCGCTGTTCGCGCCCTGGCTGGCGCCGCACGATCCCTTCGACCTCGCGACGCTCGAGCTCTCGGACGCGCGGCTGCCGCCGAGCTGGCTCGCCGAGGGCAGCCCCAAGTACCTGCTGGGCACGGACGACCAGGGCCGCGACATCCTTTCGGCGCTGATGTACGGCGCGCGCATCTCGCTCTTCGTCGCCCTGGCCGCGGTGCTGCTGAGCGTCGTCCTCGGCGTCGCGCTGGGGCTGCTCTCGGGCTTCGTCGGCGGACGCATCGACGGCTTCATCATGCGCGTCTGCGACGTCATGCTCTCGTTCCCGGCGATCCTCGTGGCGCTGCTCATCGACGGCGCCGGGCGCGCGATGTTCCCGGACGCGCACGAGATGCTGGCCTTCGCGGTGCTGATCCTGGCGATCGCGCTCACCGGCTGGGTCAAGTACGCGCGCACCGTGCGCGGCTCGACGATGGTCGAGCGCCAGAAGGAGTACGTGCAGGCCGCGCGCGTCATCGGCGTGGGCAGCGGCCGCATCATGCGCCGCCACGTGCTGCCCAACGTGCTCGGACCGGTGCTGGTGCTGGCGACGATCGACGTCGCGCAGGCGGTCATCATCGAGGCCACGCTCTCCTTCCTCGGCGTCGGCGTGCCGCCGACGAGTCCGAGCCTGGGAACGCTGATCCGCATCGGCAACGACTTCCTCTTCAGCGGCGAGTGGTGGATCACCGTCTGGCCCGGGATCATGCTCATGGTGCTCGCGCTGTCGGTGAACCTGCTCGGCGACTGGCTGCGCGACGCGCTCAATCCGCGCCTGCAATGAAGCCGCTGCTCGAAGTGAGGGAGCTGCGGGTCGAGTTCCCGACGCGCCGCGGCACGCTGCGGGCGCTGGACGACATCTCCTTCGCGATCGCGCCGGGCGAGATCCTCGGCGTCGTCGGCGAGTCGGGCGCGGGCAAGTCGCTCACCGGCGCGGCGATCATCGGTCTGCTCGAACCGCCCGGGCGCATCGCCGGCGGGGAGATCCTGCTCGACGGGCGGCGCATCGACGATCTCGACGCCGATGCCATGCGCAAGCTGCGCGGCAAGCAGATCGGCGCCGTGTTCCAGGATCCGCTGACGAGCCTGAACCCGCTCTACACCGTGGGCCGCCAGCTCGTCGAGACGATTCGCACGCACCTGCCGCTGGGCGCCGGCGCGGCGCGCGAGCGCGCCATCGAACTGCTGCGCCAGACCGGCATCCCCGCGCCCGAGGCGCGCGTCGACCAGTACCCGCACCAGTTCAGCGGCGGCATGCGCCAGCGCGTGGTGATCGCGCTGGCGCTGGCGGCCGAGCCGCGGCTCATCGTCGCCGACGAGCCGACGACCGCGCTCGACGTCTCGATCCAGGCGCAGATCATCGCGCTGCTCAGGCACCTGGCCAAGGAGAAGGGTGCCGCGGTGATGCTGGTGACGCACGACATGGGCGTCATCGCCGAGACCTGCGACCGCGTGGCCGTGATGTACGCGGGCCGCATCGCCGAGCTCGGCCCGGTGCACGAAGTCATCCACGTGCCGGCGCATCCCTATACGCGCGGCCTCATGGGGTCGATCCCGGCGATGGACGAGGAGCGTGAGCGGCTGCTGCAGATCGACGGTGCGATGCCGCGGCTGAACGCCATCCCGCGCGGCTGCGCCTTCAACCCGCGCTGCCCGCAGGTCTTCGAACGCTGCCGCCGCGAGCGCCCCGAGCTGATGCCCGCCGGCCGCACGCAGGCGGCCTGCTGGCTGCACGCGCCCGCGGCGGCACCCGTGGGCCAGGAGGCACCGCGATGAGCGCCCTCGTGCTGGTGCAGGACCTCTGCAAGACCTTCGACGTCTCCGCGCCCTGGCTCGAGCGCACGCTCGAGCGCAAGCCGCGCCGGTTCGTGCACGCGGTCGATGGCGTGAGCTTCGCGATCGCGCGCGGAACCACGCTCGCGCTGGTCGGCGAATCGGGCTGCGGCAAGAGCACGGTGGCGCGCCTGCTCGTGGGCCTGTACGCGCCCACGCGCGGCAGCGTGCACTTCGATGGCCAGGAGACGGGAGCGCTCTTGCGCTCGGCCGGAGCGCCGCGGCTGCGCCGGCGCATGCAGATGATCTTCCAGGACCCGTATGCGAGCCTGAACCCGCGCTGGCGCGTGCGCGACATCGTCGCCGAACCGCTGCGCGAGCACGGCATCCTGCGCGAGTCCAGGGCGCTGCAGGCGCGCGTGGGCGAATTGCTGCAGCAGGTCGGGCTCGCCGCCGCCGACGCGGGCAAGTTCCCCCACCAGTTCTCGGGGGGCCAGCGCCAGCGCATCTCGATCGCGCGCGCGCTGGCCACGCAGCCCGAGTTCCTGGTCTGCGACGAGCCGACGAGCGCGCTCGACGTCTCGGTGCAGGCGCAGGTGCTCAACATCATGAAGGACCTGCAGCGCCGGCAGGGCCTGACCTACCTCTTCATCAGCCACAACCTGGCGGTGGTGCGCCACGTCTCGGACGAGGTCGGCGTGATGTATCTCGGGCGCCTGGTCGAGCTGGCGCCCAAGAAGCTGCTTTTCGCGCAGCCGCGCCATCCCTACACGCGCATGCTGCTGGACGCCATTCCCGACATCCGCATGAGCGGCCGCGCGCGCACGCCGGTGCGGGGCGAAGTGCCCAATCCGCTGGATCCGCCCTCGGGCTGCGCCTTCCACCCGCGCTGTCCGCACGCGAACGCGCGCTGCAGTGCCGAGCGCCCGCGGCTCGCGCGACACGACGGCGTCGAGGTGGCTTGCCACGCGGTCGAGGAAGGGCGCATCTGAGCGGGCACAGGGCATGGCGGCGCCGCTGCTGCAACAATGGCGGCGTGCCCGCTCCCGCTCGCGCGATCGTGAACCTGCCTGCCCGACTTCGACGCCTCGGCCCGTTGCCTTGGTCCCTGCTGCTGCTGCTGCTTTGCGCCGTCGCGGCGCCGGCGCGGGGCGAGGCCATCGGTGAGGTCGACACCGTCTTCAAGTTCATCGGCCCGGACCACAAGGTCGTCGTCGAGGCCTATGACGACCCGCGCGTGGCCGGCGTGAGCTGCTACGTCTCGCGCGCCCGAACCGGCGGCATCAAGGGGGCGCTTGGCGTCGCCGAAGATCGCGCCGAAGCGTCGATCGCCTGCAGCCAGGTGGCGCCGATCGGCTTCGCGCGCCCGCTGCCGCGGCAGGAGGAGGTCTTCACCGAGCGCATGTCGCTGCTGTTCAAGAAGCTGCGCATCGTGCGCATGGTCGATGCGGCGCGCAACACGCTCGTCTACATGACGTATTCGGATCGCGTCATCGAGGGCTATCCGCAGAACAGCGTCAGCGTCGTTCCGGTCGATCGCGGCACGCCGATTCCCCTGCGTTAGGTGCTTCGAGGATGATGTCGACCGTGCCCCACCCCCTGGACGCCGCACTGGCGCTGCAACCGCTGGGAGGCGACCGCTTCGCCGGCCGCACGCTGCCCGAGTGGGGCAACATGGTCGGCCCCTACGGCGGCATCACGGCCGCGCAGCTGCTGCAGGCCGCGCGGCTGCACCCGCAGTGCCTCGGCGAAGCGCTTGCGCTCACCGTGAACTTCGCCGGCGCCGTCGGCGACGGCGCCTTCGAGATCGAGGCGCGGGTCATGCGCACGACACGCACGACGCAGCACTGGAACCTCGTGCAGCGCCAGGGTGACGTCGTCTGCAGCAGCGGCAGCGCGGTGTTCGCGCTGCGCCGCCCGACGTGGACGTCGCCGGAGCTGGCGATGCCGAGCGTGCCGCCGGCCGCCCAGGTCCCGCCCGCGCGCGGCGAGCCGCCGGTGCAGTGGCCCAGGCGCTACGAGTTCCGCTTCGTCGAAGGCGCCTGGCCCGACTTCCGACACGCGCGCGAGGAGGCGGATTCGCGCACCCTGATGTGGGTGCGCGACGAGCCGCCGCGGCCGCTGGACGCGCCGGCGCTGGCGGCGATCGCCGACGTCTTCTACCCGCGGGTGTTCCGTCGCCGCGGGCGCTTCACGCCCTCGGGAACGATCACGCTCACGACCTACTTCCACGCCGACGCTGCGGCGCTCGCGGCGCAGGGTGATCGGCCCGTGCTGGCGGCGGCGCGCGGCCGGCGCTTCACGCTCGGCTTCTTCGACCAGAGCGCCGAGATCTGGTCCGACGACGGCCTGTTGCTGGCCAGCAGCCACCAGGTCGTCTACTTCAAGGACTGAAGCACGATGCCAGGGTCCCCCTTCACGCTGATCGAGGCGCGCGGGCCGGCGCTGCCCATCGTCGTCGACTCGCCGCACAGCGGCACCGACTATCCAGCCGACTTCGGCAGCGTGCTGCAAGGCCTGGCCCTGCGCCAGGGCGAGGACACATGGGTGCACGAGCTCTGGGCGAGTGCCCCTGCGCACGGGGCGACGCTGCTGGCGGCGCACTTTCCGCGCGCCTACATCGACCCCAACCGCAGCCTCGTCGACATCGATGCGGCCTTGCTCGACGCGCCCTGGCCGGGCCCCGTCGAGCCCAGCCGCAAGACCGAGCTCGGCATCGGTCTCGTCTGGCGGCTGATGGACGGCAAGCCGATCTACGACCGGCGTCTCACCGTGGCCGAGGTGCAAGCCCGCATCGGGCGCTGCTGGCGCCCCTACCACGCGGCGCTCGACGAGGCGCTCGCCGCCGCCGCAGCGCAAGGCCCGCGTTGGCACCTGAACGTGCATTCCATGCCCGACGACAGCTACCGCCGCCTGGGCCTGCCCGACAAGCCGCTGGCCGACGTCGTGCTCGGCAATCTCGACGGCAGCACCTGCGACGAGGCGACGGTCGCGACCATCGAGGAGGCGCTGCTCAGCGCCGGCTATTCCGTCGCGCGCAACGATCCGTTCAAGGGCGTCGAGATCATCCGCGCCTCGGGCCAGCCGCAGCGCGGCTGGCACGCGCTGCAGGTCGAAGTCAAGCGCTCGCTCTACATGGACGAGCGGCGCGAGAGGAACGCCGGCTTCGACCGCCTGCAGCGCGCGCTCGACCGGGCGCTGGCAGCGCTGGCCGCGCACGTGCGGCGGTAGCGCGCCGTGGCGTCCGGCGAGGCGGAAGCAGCCGCTGCCGTTCCGGGGGGCGCGAGCAGCGCGACCAGATGGCTGGCCTGCAGTCCCTCAGCGGGACTGCTGCGGCTCGGCCGCCTGCTGTGCAGCGCCGACGGCGCCACGCGGCAGGTGCGCCGGAACCGCCGATCGCGCCGGGGTGCGCTCAGCGCTTCTTGCCCCCCAGCAGCGACCCCAGCACGCCGCGCACGAGCTCGCGGCCGACGGTGGTGCCCATGGTGCGCACGGCCGAGGTGGCGGCGGCTTCCACGAGCCCGGGCTTGCGACCGCCGCGCGGGCCGGTGCTGCCGAAGAGAACGTCCTTGACCATGCCCATCACGCCCTCGTCCTCGGGAATCCGCGCGGACTTCTCGCCGGGCAGGGGCCTGGGCTGGGGCTGCGCGGCGGCCTCGGCCTTGTCCTGCGCTTGGGCGCGGCCCTTCAGCCGTTCGTAGGCGGAGTCGCGGTCGATCGTCTTCTCGTAGGTGCCGGCGACCAGCGAGCCCTCGATCAGCGCCTGGCGCTGCTCGGGCGTGATCGGGCCGATGCGACTTCCCGGCGGGATCACGAACACGCGCTCGGTCACGCTCGGACGGCCCTTGGCGTCGAGGAAGCTGATGAGCGCCTCGCCGACGCCGAGCTCGGTGATGGCGGTGGCCATGTCCTTGATCGACGGGTTCGCGCGCATGGTGTCGGCGGCGCTCTTCACCGCCTTCTGGTCGCGCGGCGTGAAGGCGCGCAGCGCGTGCTGCACGCGGTTGCCCAGTTGCGCGAGCACCGTGTCGGGGACGTCCAGCGGGTTCTGCGTCACGAAGTACACACCCACCCCCTTGCTGCGGACGAGCCGCACGACGAGCTCGATGCGTTCGACCAGCACCTTGGGTGCCTCGTTGAAGAGCAGGTGCGCCTCGTCGAAGAAGAAGACGAGCTTGGGTTTCTCGAGGTCGCCGACTTCGGGCAGCTTCTCGTACAGGTCCGAGAGCATCCACAGCAGGAAGGTGGCGTAGAGGCGCGGCGAGCTCATCAGCCGATCGGCGGCGAGGATGTTGACGACGCCCTTGCCGTCCACCGTCTGCATGAAGTCGGCGATGTCGAGCATCGGTTCGCCGAAGAAGCGCTCGCCGCCCTGCTGCTCGATCTGCATCAGTCCGCGCTGGATCGCGCCCACGCTGGCGGCGCTGATGTTGCCGTACTCGGTGGTGAACCGGGCGCCGTTGTCGCCCAGGTACTGCAGCATGGCGCGCAAGTCCTTCAGATCGAGCAGCAGCAGGCCGTGGTCGTCGGCGATCTTGAAGACCAGGTTGAGCACGCCGGTCTGCGTCTCGTTGAGCGCCAGCATGCGCGCCAGCAGCAGCGGCCCCATGTCGGAGATGGTGGCGCGCACCGGGTGGCCTTGCTCGCCGAACACGTCCCACAGCGTCGCCGGGCATTGCGTGCTCCCGGGCAGATCCAACCCGCGCTCCTTCAGAATGGCGGCGATCTTGCCGTCGATCGTGCCGGCCTGGCTGATGCCGCTGAGGTCGCCCTTCACGTCGGCCATGAACACCGGCACGCCGATGGCGCTGAAGCCCTCGGCCAGCTTCTGCAGCGTGATCGTCTTGCCGGTGCCGGTGGCGCCGGTGACGAGGCCGTGGCGGTTGGCCAGGGCCGGCAGCAGTTCGCAGACGATGTCGCCGCGGCGGGCGACGAGGATGGGCTCGGGCATGGGCGGCTCCGGGGGTGCGGGGTGCGCCTGCAGTCTATCGCCGACCGGCGCGTGCGGTCGCCTGGCGCGGGCCGGAGCCTCGCAGTCGGTAGAATCCCGAGCCCCACAGAACCAGGTGAGAGCCGCGCGCCGCAGGCGCTGCGGCGCGCCAGAAGCGACATGGCCGGACATTCCAAATGGGCCAACATCCAGCATCGCAAGAGCCGACAGGACGCCAAGCGCAACAAGGTCTGGACGCGCGTGATCCGCGAGATCATGGTCGCCGCGCGCCAGGGCGGCGCTGAGGTCGACGCCAACCCGCGGCTGCGCCTGGCGATCGAGAAGGCGAAGGCCGCCAACGTGCCGGCCGACACCGTCAAGCGCAACATCGACAAGGCCGTCGGCAGCCTCGAAGGCGTCGCCTACGAGGAGATCCGCTACGAGGGCTACGGCATCGGCGGCGCGGCGATCATCGTCGACTGCATGACCGACAACCGCATCCGCACCGTGGCCGAGGTGCGCCACGCCTTCAGCAAGTACGGCGGCAACCTCGGCACCGAGGGCAGCGTGGCCTTCCAGTTCAAGCGCTGCGGCCAGTTCCTGTTCGCGCCCGGCACGTCCGAGGAGCGGGTGATGGAGGTCGCGCTCGAGGCCGGCGCCGAGGACGTCGTCGCGGGCGAGGACGGCAGCATCGAGGTGCTCACCGCGCCGGCCGACTTCGAGGCCGTGAAATCGGCGTTCGAGGGCGCGGGCCTCGCGCCCGAACTGGCCGAGGTGACGATGCGCGCCGAGAACACGGTCGCGGTCGTCGGCGACGACGCGCAGCGCATGCAGAAGCTGCTCGACGCGCTGGAAGACCTGGACGACGTGCAGGACGTCTTCCACAACGCCGAGCTCGACGCGTGAACGCCGGCTCGGTCCAGCAGGGGCGGCGATGAAGGTCCTCGTCATCGGCAGCGGCGGGCGCGAGCACGCGCTGGCCTGGAAGCTGCTGCAGAGCGAACGCGTGCAGACGGTGTTCGTCGCGCCCGGCAACGGCGGCACGGCGCAGCAGGACGGCATGCGCAACGTCGCGCTGGCCGAGCCCGCGGCGCTCGCCGACTTCGTGCAGACGCAGAAGATCGCGCTCACCGTCGTCGGCCCGGAGGCGCCGCTGGCGGCCGGCGTCGTCGACCTCTTCCGTGCGCGCGGCCTGCGCATCTTCGGGCCGACGCGGGCCGCCGCGCAGCTCGAGAGCTCGAAGGCCTTCAGCAAGGCCTTCATGCAGCGCCACGGCATTCCGACCGCGCGCGCGCAGACCTTCGCCGACGCGCAGCTGGCGCACGCCTACGTCGACGCCGAGGGCGCGCCCATCGTCGTCAAGGCCGACGGGCTGGCCGCCGGCAAGGGCGTGGTGGTGGCGGCGACGCTGGCCGAGGCGCATGCCGCCATCGACGACATGCTCGGCGCCAACCGCCTGGGCGTGCAGCACAACGCCGGGGGCGCGCGCGTGGTCATCGAGGAGTTCATGGCCGGCGAGGAGGCGAGCTTCATCGTCATCGCCGACGGCCAGCAGGCGCTGGCGCTGGCGAGCAGCCAGGACCACAAGCGCCTGGGCGACGGCGACACCGGCCCCAACACCGGCGGCATGGGCGCGTACAGCCCGGCGCCGGTGGTCACGCCCAACGTGCACGCGCGCGTGATGCAGGAGATCGTCCAGCCCACGCTGGCGGGAATGGCGCGCGAGGGCATGCCCTTCACCGGCTTCCTCTACGCCGGGCTGATGATCGACGCGCAAGGCCATCCGCGCACGGTCGAGTTCAACTGCCGCCTCGGCGACCCCGAGGCGCAGGTGATCCTGATGCGCCTGAAGAGCGACCTCTTCGAAGTGCTGATGCACGCCACCGAAGGCGCGCTCGACGCCGTCGAACTGCAATGGGATCGCCGCACCGCGCTCGGCGTCGTGATGGCGGCCGCGGGCTATCCGGCAGCCCCGCGCAAGGGCGACGCCATCGGCGGCGCGGCGACGGCGATGCGCGACGACCTCGTCGTCTTCCACGCCGGCACCGCGCTCGTCGACGGCCAGTTGCGCAGCAATGGCGGGCGCGTGCTGTGCGTGACGGCACTGGGCGACTCGGTGCGCGTGGCGCAGGCGCGCGCCTACGAAGGCGTGCGCGCGATCCGCTTCGACGGCGCGCAGTGGCGCAGCGACATCGGCCACCGCGCCCTGCGGCATTGAGCGCGCCGTCTCGATCACGGTCATGAACGCCGCCCCCATCGACACCCGCGCCGTGCGCGAGTACCTGCTCGGCCTGCAGCGGCGGATCGTCGACGCCGTGCAGGCCGAGGACGGCAAGCCCTTCGTCAGCGACGGCTGGACGCGCCCGGCGGGCGAGCGCCTGCAGGGCGACGGCCTCACGCGCCTGGTGGAGGAGGGCGCGCTGATCGAGCGTGGCGGCTGCAACTTCAGCCACGTGCGCGGCCAGGGACTGCCGCCTTCGGCGACGCAGCACCGCCCCGAACTCGCCGGTGCGCCCTTCGAGGCGCTGGGCGTGAGCCTCGTCTTCCATCCGCGCAACCCCTTCGTGCCGACGGTGCACATGAACGTGCGCATGTTCGCGGCGCAGCCCCCGGGGAAGGCGCCGGTGGTGTGGTTCGGCGGCGGCATGGACCTGACGCCGTACTACGGCTTCGAGGAGGACGCGGCGCATTTCCACCGCGCCTGCCGTGACGCGCTCGCGCCCTTCGGTGCGGCGCTCTACCCGCGCTTCAAGCGCTGGTGCGACGACTACTTCGTGCTCAGGCACCGCGGCGAGCCGCGCGGCGTCGGCGGCATCTTCTTCGACGACTTCGACGAACTCGGCTTCGCGCAAAGCCTGGCGATGACGCGCGCCGTCGGCGACGCCTTCCTCGGCGCCTGGCTGCCGGTCGCGCGCCGTCGGCGCGAGACACCCTACGGCGAGCGCGAGCGCGACTTCCAGGCCTACCGGCGCGGGCGCTACGTCGAGTTCAACCTCGTCTGCGACCGCGGCACCCTCTTCGGGCTGCAAAGCGGCGGGCGCACCGAGAGCATCCTGATGAGCCTGCCGCCGCTCGTGAAGTGGCGCTACCGCTGGGAGCCCGAGGCCGGCTCGGCCGAAGCGCGTCTCTACCGCGACTTCCTGCGCCCGCGCGACTGGGCCGAGTGGTCGCCCGGGCAGCCGCTGCCCTGATGGCCGAGCGCCTGGGGCTCTTCGGCGGCAGCTTCGACCCGGTGCACCGCGCGCACCTGGCGCTGGCGCAGGCGGCGCTGGAGGTGCTCGCGCTCGACCGCGTGCTGTGGCTGCCGGCGGGCCGGCCCTGGCAGAAGGCGCGCGCGCTCGCCCCCGCCGCCGACCGCCTGGAGATGCTGCGCCTGGCGCTGCAGCACGAGCCGCGCTTCGTGCTCGATGCGCGCGAGACGCGGCGCCCGGGGCCGAGCTACACGCGCGACAGCGTGCGCGAACTGCGGGCCGAGCATCCGGCGGCGCGGCTCTTCCTGCTCATCGGACAGGACCAGTACGCGGGCTTTCACACCTGGCAGGGTTGGGCCGAGATCCTGCAGCAGGCGGAGCTCGCCGTCGCCGCGCGCCCGGGCGTCGCGGCGCGCGCTGCCGACGCGGTGCAGCGCCACCCGCACCACGAGGTGCCGCTGCCGCCGCTTGACATCTCGGCCACGGCGATCCGCGCGCGCGTCGCCGCGGGCGTGCCGATCGACGATCTGGTGCCGCCCGAGGTGGCACGCTATATTGACCGCCAAGGCCTGTACCGGGCCGCATCCGGGAGTTGAATGGACATCCGCAAGCTGCAGCGCGCCATCGTCGATGGCCTCGAGGACGTGAAGGGCCACGACATCGTCGTCTTCAACACCGAGCACCTCACCCCCTTGTTCGAGCGCGTCATCATCGCCTCGGGCAACAGCAACCGGCAGACCAAGGCACTGGCCTCGAGCGTGCGCGAAACGGTGAAGAAGCGCGGCCTGGACGTGCTGCGCACCGAGGGCGAGGACAACGGCGAGTGGATCATCGTGGACTGCGGCGCGGCGGTGGCGCACATCATGCAGCCCGGCATCCGGGAGTACTACCGACTCGAGGAGATCTGGGGCGGCAAGGCGGTGAGGATGAAGCTCGGCGCCAGGGCCGCGCCGGCGCGCAAGCCCGCCGCGCACAAGCCCGTCGCGCGCAAGGCTGCCGCGCGCTGAGGCGATGAAGCTGCGGGTGGTGGCCGTGGGCCAGCGCCAGCCCGCGTGGGCCGACGAGGCCTTTGCCGAGTTCGCGAAGCGCTTTCCGCCGGAGATGCGCCTGGAGCTCGAGGCGGTGAAGGCCGAGCCGCGTGCGGGCCGCAGCGCCGTGCAGTGCATGGCGGCCGAAGCCCGGCGCCTGGAGGCGGCGATCCCCAAGGGCGCGCGGCGCGTGCTGCTGGACGAGCGCGGTGACCGCCTTGGCAGCGCGCAGCTGGCCCGGCGCCTGGCGCGCTGGCGCGACGAAGGCGACGACGTCGTCTTCATCGTCGGCGGCCCGGACGGCGTCGACGCCGCGCTCGCGGCGCGTGCCGACGAGCGCCTGCGCCTGTCGGACCTGACGCTGCCGCATGCGCTCGCGCGCGTGCTGCTGGCCGAGGCGCTCTACCGCGCGTGGACGCTGCACCAGGGCCATCCCTACCACCGGGAGTGAGCGACCCATGGCGATCGATGACCCGAAGGGCCCCCGGCACGCGTTCGTCTACCTCGCCAGCCAGAGCCCGCGGCGGGCGCAGCTGCTCGCGCAGATCGGCGTCGCGTACGAGCCGCTGTTGCCGGGGGCGGACGAGGACGCGGAAGGCCTGGAGCACGAGCGTGCGGGCGAACTGCCGCTGGCCTACGTGCAACGCGTGACGCTGGCCAAGCTCGAGGCCGCGCGCCGGCGCCGCGTGCGGCGCGGCCTGCCGCCGGCGCCCATCCTCGTCGCCGACACGACGGTGGCGCTCGGGCGGCGCATCCTCGGCAAGCCGCAGGGCGCGGAGCACGCGCAGCGGATGCTGCAGGCGCTCTCCGGGCGCACGCACCGCGTGCTGACGGCGGTGGCGGTGGCGGTGGCCGAGGACGCCGGCCCCGACGGCGCGCCCTGGCAGGCGCTCGAGACCAGCGTCTCGCGTGTGCGCCTGGCGCCGCTGTCCGATGATCTCATCGCCGCCTACGTCGCCAGCGGCGAGCCCTTCGGCAAGGCCGGCGCCTACGCCATCCAGGGCCGCATCGCCGCCTGGGTCGAGCATCTGGCGGGCAGCTACAGCGGCGTCATGGGCCTGCCGCTGTTCGAGACGGCGCGGCTGCTGGCACGCCTTCAGAACTGGTAGCGCACGCTGACGCTCGCGTTGCGGCCCGGCTGGGTGAACGCGTCCGCCACGGTCGTGTTCGCGGCCAGGCCGCGCACGTCGGCCCAGTACGCGTACTTCACGTCGCCGAGGTTGTTGAGCGCGACGTGGAGCTGCCACTGGCGCGTGATGTCCCACCAGGCCGACAGGTCCGCCGTGACGTAGCTCCCGGGGATGTAGAGGTTGCTCGTGTACGGCCGGTGCTGGCTCTTCTGGCCGGTGAGCAGCAGCTCGCCGCCGAAGGCGCCCTTGCGCTCGTAGCGCAGCACCAGCGTGCCCTTGTCGGGCTCGATGGTGGGCAGCGGGCTGCGCGTGCCGTCGTCGTCCCACTGGTCGCCCTTGGCGTGCGCGTAGCGCACTTCCACGCTCCATCCGGGGCCGAAGGTCCACTCGCCGTGGAGCTCGAAGCCCGAGATCTCGGCGCGCGTCGCGTTGACGGACTGGAAGGTGCGCGTGTTGGCGGCCATTCCCGGGTCCAGCGGGACCGTGGTCGTGCTCGTCACATCGACGTTGCTGACGATGAAGTCGCGGTAGCGCGACTTGAACAGCGCCACGCCCCAGCGCAGCGGGCCTTCGCGCCCGCGCAGACCCAGCTCGAACGAGGTGCTGCGCTCGGGGTCGAGATCGGGGTTGCCGATGCTGCGGTAGGGCGGGTTGGCGGTCGGGTTGCTCACGCCGCCGTTGATCTGCCACGGCGTGGGCGAGCGAAAGCCCTGTGCCAGCTGCGCGTAGGGCTGCAGCAGGGGCAGGGCCTTCCAGACGATGCCCAGCCGCGGCGACACGGCGCTGTCCGAGAGCTTGGACGGCGTCACGCTGTTGTTGCGCGTGTACAGCGGGTTGCCGATGTCCGGGTCGATCTCGAAGCGGTCGAAGCGCAGCGCCGGCGTGATGCGCCACGCGCCGATGGCGATCTCGTCCTGCACGAAGGCGCCCAGCAGCCGGTAGTCGGAGTCGGGGAAGCTCTGGTTCGGAAGCGCGGGCGAAGCGCTGGCGCTGCCGCTGGTGATCAGCGCGCCCGTGCCGTCGAAGTGCGCGCCCTCCTTCAGCGAGGTGATGCGCGCGTCCGAGTAGTCCGCGCCCCAGAGCAGGCGGTGCGCGACGTGCAGGCCGAGGTTGGTCTCGCCCTGCACGCCCAGCCCGTAGGTGCGCTCACCGTAGGTGGTGTCGCGGGTGCGCCGTCCCCAGGACGCCGGCGGGCTGTTGTAGCGCTCCTGGCCGAACTGGTGGTTCTCGCTGTCCTGCGCGTACACCCAGGCCGAGAGGCGCTGCACCCAGGGGTTGCGGGCGTTGGCGTATTGCCAGTCGAACTTGCCCATCGTGCGCGAGACGTCCTCGCTCGCCTTCGCGTCGACGATGTTGGCGTTGACGAAGGGCATGCCGACCACGGTGTGGAGCGGGTCGGAGTCGACCTTGCGGTCCAGGTGTTCCAGCGTCAGCTTGAAGCGGTTGGCCGCGTCGAGCCGGTAGATCGCCTTGCCGAGCACGTAGTCGCTGCGCCGGTCTTGCGGATTGGGGACGGTCGAGGCGAAGTTGCGCGTATCGACGTCGCCGCGGTTCTTGGTCTCGTGGCCGCGGCGCAGGCTGGCCAGCAGCATCGCCTCCCAGGCGCCGTCGCGCAGCGCGAACGAGGGTACCGCGACCCAGGAGCGATCCGCCGAGGCGTAGCCCAGCTTCAGGCTGCCCTGGGTCGGCTTGCCCAGCGTGAGCAGGTCGGCCGGGTCCTTGGTGAGGAAGCTCACCGCGCCGGCGAGGCCGTCGGAGCCGTAGGACGCCGACGACGGACCGCGCAGCAGCTCCACGCGCTTGAAGGCCTCCACGTCGATGTAGTCGCCGCGGCCGGCGACGAAGGGGCCGCTCTCGTAGAACATCGGCAGGCGCACGCCGTCGACCTGCAGCAACACCTGGTTGCCCTCGAGGCCGCGCACGTTGATGCCCTCGTTGCCGCCGCGGCCCGTGGCGCTGAACACCGCCGACATGCGTGCGGGCTGCACGCGCACCGCGATCCCCGGCTCGCTGTCGAGCAGCGTCTTCAGGTCGCGCGCCTGCGCGCGCTCGATCTCCTCGGCGGTCTTCGAGGTGACCGTGGCGGGCACCTCCTCCTCGGCCGCTTCGACGCGGGTGGCGCTCACCGTGATCCGGGGCGCCGTGACGGTCGGGGCCGTCTGCTGCGGCCAGGCCGGTGCGGGCCAGGTTGCGGCCAGGGCGAGGCCGAGTCCTGTGAGTCGAAGCGGTGTCGGGGTGGTCATGTTCGCTTGGGGGTGGGAGGAAAACGGTCGGCGGGACAGCCGGGCGCGCCGGCCGTCCCCGGGGCGCGGAGGGGCTTCAGTGCAGGACGACGCGCTCGTCCGGGCGCGCGGCCGGACAGCCCGGCGTCGGGCCGTGCCGGGCCAGGGCGACCCAGCGCGCGTGCGCTTTCGCCAGCGACTGCCGCAGCTCGGGGCGGGCCTGCGGGTGATGCTGCAGGACGGTCAGGTTGGCGACGACCTTGCGCGCCAGCACGCGGCGGAAGTCGGTCTTCCCGAGGTGCCACTGCGGACAGGGATCGGCCCACGCCGTCATCAAGGCCACCGTCCCGGCCACGAGCGTGTCGAGATCGGGCCAGGGGTTCCGGCCGGCCATGTCGTCGTCAGCGCTGTCCATGCGAATCTCCCTTGCGGCCGTGTCGCGGCACGGTTGCAGCTCGGTTTCGGCTCGAGGGCTGGCTGGCGGGCTGGCGGCGAGGCGTGGGTGCGAGGACGTCGGGACGACGACCCCAAGATCGCGCGACTCTAATTCAAATACGAATAGTTCGCATTCATGCATCGACCAAGGCCGAGTCCGGCAGTCTGCTTTCGGCGGTCTTGATGCAGCCCACGCGCCGTCGTGCGAGCGCGTCCGTTGCGGCGGCGCCATCGCCTTCGTGTGCGCCCGCGATGGCGCTCAGGCACACTGCGCCGACTCCACCGTCCCGCCGCGCCGGCCGAGGTCCGATGCCCCCGTCCTCCTTGCAACGGAAGTTCTTCCTGCTCCTGCTTGGGCTCGTCACCGTCGCCCTGCTGGCCATCCTCGTGCCCTACTATGGAGCCATCTTCTGGGCGGGGATCCTGGCGCTGCTGTTCCGGCCGCTGAATCGCCGGCTGCTCACCCGGATGCGCGAGCGTCGCAACGCGGCGGCGCTGATCACCCTGGCCGTGATCCTGCTGCTGGTGATCCTGCCGGTCAGCGTGACCGCCTCGGCGCTGATCCGCGAAGCGACGGCCTTCTACGCCCGCATGCAGTCGGGCGAGTTCAACCTCGTCGACTACTTCAGCCAGATCGTCGCGGCGCTGCCGGACTGGCTGCGGGTGCGGCTGGAAGACCTCGGCCTGTTCACGCTCGAGGACGTGCAGCAGCGCGTGGCCGCGAGCGCGAGCCAGATCGGCCAGTACCTCGCCCCGCAGGCGTTGAACATCGGCCAGACGACGCTGCACCTGGTGGTGAGCTTCGGCATCATGCTCTACCTGCTGTTCTTCCTGCTGCGCGACGGCGCGACCCTGGCCGCCGAGGTCCGGCGCGCGATCCCGCTGGACGAACGGTCCAAGCGGTTCCTGCTCGACAAGTTCACGACCGTCATCCGCGCCACCGTCAAGGGCAACGTCGCCGTCGCGGCGGCCCAGGGCTTCCTGGGCGGGCTGATCTTCTGGCTCCTCGGCATCCAGGGCGCGCTGCTGTGGGGTGTGCTGATGGCCATCCTGTCGCTGCTGCCGGCCGTCGGCGCCGGGCTGATCTGGGGGCCGGTGGCGATCTATTTCCTCGCCACCGGCCAGTTCGTGCAGGGCGTGATCCTGATCGCCTACGGCGTGCTGGTGATCGGTCTGGTCGACAACGTCCTGCGGCCGCTGCTGGTCGGCAAGGACACCAAGATGCCCGACTGGGTCGTGCTGATCTCGACCATCGGCGGCCTCTCGCTGGTCGGCATCAACGGTTTCGTCATCGGCCCGCTGATCGCGGCGATGTTCATGGCGACCTGGGACTTGTTCGCCGAAGTGCTTCACGCCGAGGGTCAGGACGAGGGGGGCGAGCCCTCCGCGGTGCAGGTCCAGCCACCGCCGGCCGCCGCCGACGCGGCCGCGCCCGCGGCCGAAGCGATCTGCGAGGACGCCGCCGCCGATGCCAGGGTCGCGCGCGACGCGCGCGAGCGGGCACAGGAGCGCGCGGGGCAGCGCGCGCCGCAGGCGCGCGGTCGGGCCTGATCGCGATCCCCGACGGCGCGCCACTAGACTCCGGCGCATGGCCAGCCAAGACATCCTCATCAACTGGGCCCCGCAGGAGACGCGGGTGGCGATCGTCGAGAACGGCGCCGTGCAGGAGCTGCACATCGAGCGCGCGCTCGAGCGTGGGCTGGTGGGCAACGTCTACCTGGGCAAGGTGGCGCGCGTGCTGCCGGGCATGCAGAGCGCCTTCATCGACATCGGCCTCGAGCGCGCGGCCTTCCTGCACGTGGCCGACCTGCATCCGCACGGCAACGGCGGGGGCCGCGGCGAACCGGCGCTGCCGATCGAGCGCCAGGTGTTCGAGGGGCAGGCGCTGACCGTGCAGGTCATCAAGGACGCGATCGGCACCAAGGGTGCGCGCCTGTCGACGCAGATCAGCATCGCCGGCCGCATGCTCGTCTACCTGCCGCAGGACAGCCACATCGGCATCAGCCAGAAGATCGGCAGCCCCGAGCTGCGCGAGCAGTTGCGCAGCCGCATGCAGGTGCTCGTCGGCAGGCCCGAGGAAGGCGGCGGCGGGGGCTTCATCCTGCGCACCAACGCCGAGGAGGCCAGCGACGCCGAGCTCGCCGACGACATCGCCTACCTGCGCCGCACCTGGGCCGCGATCCGCGAGCGCAGCCACAGCCTGCCCGCGGGCTCGCTGCTGCACCAGGACCTGAGCCTGGCCGAGCGCGTGCTGCGCGACCTCGCCAGCGAAGCCACGCAGACCATACGCATCGACAGCGGCATGCAGGCCCAGGCGCTGCGCACGTTCGGCGACACCTACATGCCGGGCATGGCCGCGCGCCTGGAGCACTACAAGGGCGAGCGGCCGATCTTCGACCTCTTCGGCATCGAGGAGGAGATCGCACGCGCGCTCTCGCGCCGCGTCGACCTCAAGAGCGGCGGCTACGTCATCTTCGACCAGACCGAGGCGCTGACCGCGATCGACGTCAACACCGGCGGCTTCGTCGGCGCGCGCAACTTCGACGACACCATCTTCAAGACCAACCTCGAGGCCGCCGGCGCCATCGCGCGCCAGCTGCGGCTTCGCAACCTGGGCGGCATCATCATCGTCGACTTCATCGACATGACGCGCGAGGAGCACCAGCAGGCGGTGCTGGCCGAGTTCAGGAAGCAGCTCGCGCGCGACCGCACCCGCACCACGGTGAGCGGCTTCACGCAGCTGGGCCTGGTCGAGATGACGCGCAAGCGCACGCGCGAGAGCCTGGCGCACATGCTGTGCGAACCCTGCCCCACCTGCAGCGGCCGCGGCCAGGTGAAGACCGCGCGCAGCGTCTGCTACGACATCCTGCGCGAGATCCTGCGCGAGGCGCGCCAGTTCGACCCCCGGGAGTTCCGCGTCGTCGCCAGCGCCGCCGTCGTCGAGATGCTGCTCGACGAGGAGAGCGTGCACCTGGCGGGCCTCTCCGAGTTCATCGGCAAGCCGATCTCGCTCTCCGCCGAGCCGACGATGAACCCGGAGCAGTACGACATCGTGCTGATGTAGGGGTTCACGGGGTCTGGCCCGCTGCGGACTGTTCACAAATCGATGCTAGGAAGGCGACAATCGACGCTTCTTATGCATCACTCCGCAGCCTCTCTCCTGTTCCACGAGTACCGCCGACGCGTGCTCGGGCTGCTATTGCTGCGCCCGGAAGAAGCGCTGCATGGCCGGGAGGTTGCCCGCCGCACGGGCTTGCCGGCCGGCACGATCACGCGTGAACTCACGAAGCCGGCCGAGGCGGGCGGGGGAGGCGCCCCGCCGCCCTACATCGCCTTGAACAGGTGGACGTAGGCGCGGCTGACCGGCAGCTCCTCGGCGCTGCCGCGCAGGCGCAGGAAGAGGCGGCTCGCCTCGTCGCGCCGCGTGCCGGCCAAGTGATCGAGGTTGACGATCGTCGAGCGGTGGACCTGCACGAAGCGGCGCGGGTCGAGCTGGGCCGCCAGCTCGTGGATCGGGGTGCGGATCAGGTGCTCGGCGCCGGCCGTCGTCCGCACGCACGTGTACTTGTCGTCGGCGCGGAAATACAGCACCTCGGCCACCGACACCTGGTGGACGACGTCGCCGGCGCCGGCGCGGATCCAGCGCAGCGGCTCGGCCGAAGGCACGGGCGTCGCGGCCGGCAACAGGCGTTTCAGCGCCGCCAGCAGGCGCGCGTCTTCGTCGGCCGCCGGCGCGGTGCCTTCGGTTGCCTCGCGGAGGGCGTCGGCAACCGCGCCGGCGGGTTCGCCACCGATCTCGCCACCGAACTTGCCACCGAACTTGCCACCAAGGGCGCGCCGCAGCCGCTGGACGGTGCGCATCAGCCGCTCGCGCGACACCGGCTTCAACACGTAGTCCAGCGCCTCGTGCTCGAAGGCGCTGACCGCGTGCTCGTCGTAGGCGGTGACGAAGACGACCCGCGTCGGCCCTTCGATACCCTGCGCCACTTCGAGCCCGCTCAGCCCAGGCATGCGGATGTCGAGGAAGGCCACCTCGGGCGCGTGCTCGGCGATGGCGCGCGCCGCGTCGAGGCCATGGCGGGCGACGTGCACCACGTCGAGCGCCGGCCACACCTCGGCCAGCAGCGCCACCAGCGTGCGCGCCAGCTGCGGCTCGTCGTCGGCGACGATGGCTCGCGGGCGGGGCGACGAAGCACTCGACGAAGCACTCGATGAAGGGGTCGAGAAAGGGCTCGGCTGGGTCATGTGCCGGCCTTCACGAGGGTGTCTTCGGCGCCGCGGTCGCCGGCGCCGGCAACGTCAGCCGCGCCAGCATGCCCGGCAAGAGCGGATCGCCCGCCGGCACCGGCCCTTCGAGCCGCGCCGCGTCGCCGTGGCGGCCGGCCAGGCGCTGCCGCACGTTGGCGAGCGCCACGCCATGGCCGCTGCGTTCGCGTGCCGTCACGCTGCCGGCTTCTTCTCCCCGGCCGTCGCGCGCCGGCACGGCGCCGCCGGCCACGTCGCGCACCTCCACCACCAGCGAGCGGCCTTCGAGCCGCGCCGTCACCGCCACGCGCCCGCCGTCGATGCGCGGCTCGACGCCGTGCACGACGGCGTTCTCCACCAGCGGCTGCAGCACCAGCGGCGGCACCGGCACGGCGCGGGCGCCCTCGTCGGCGTCGATCGTCCATGCCAGGCGATCCTCCATCCGCGCCTGCTGCACGCGCAGGTACGCCTCGGCCAGCGCCAGCTCGGTGGCCAACGGCACCTCGTCGCGCCTGAGGTCGGCGAACGAGCCGCGCAGGTAGTCGGTGAACGCCTGCAGCATCGCCGCCGCCCGCGGCGGATCGGCGGCGATCAGCCCCTGCACGTTGGCCAGCGTGTTGAACAGGAAGTGCGGCTCGATCTGCGCCTGCAGCAGCTTCAACTGCGCCTCGGCGGCGGCGCGCTCGGCCTCGATCCTCGCGGCCTTGGCGCCGAACACCTGCTGCATCACGAAGGTGGACAGGAGCGCGATCGTGATCGCCGCCACCGCCAGCCGCTCGGCCGAGCCCTGGCCCACCCACTCCTGTACCGGCTGGTCGGCGAGCATCATCCCCAGCGGCCAGCCGACCACCACCGCGACGAAGAGGACGCCGCCGACGTAGGCGCCGCGCTTCCACGGCGACCACGCGCGCAGCGCGCCCGGGCGGATGAAGAGCCAGCGCGTGAGGTCGAACAGCGCGTGCGCCAGCACGCCGATTGCCAGCGAGACGACGAAGTTGGCGGCGAACCAGCGCGGCCAGATCTCCGGCCGGCTGAAGCCGCGCCCGCCGCTCAGCGACAGCGTCGCCAGCGTGAACATCAGCGCCATGCCGACGCAGAAGGCGAGCGTCCAGAACCACTGCAGCCAGGCGGGCTTGGAGTCCGGGCCGTCGTCGTTGCTGATCCAGGCGCGCCAGGAGGCGGCGAGCTTTTCCCGGCTGAGGGTGCGGGTGAGGGTCATCATGGGCGCTCCAGTGTAGGAACGCCGCCGCCGGCGTGCGCGCGGCCGGCGACGAATCGACAGCCGGCGGCGTGGATGGTGATCCGCAGGGGCCGATCGCGTCCGGGGCCGCCGGCCAAGCGCTTCCTCGGCGCCGCCGGTGTGCAGGACTTGCCGCCGCCCACCCGCAACGCACGCGATCCCGCCGGGCACAATGCCCCGCCGTCGCCCACCCCTTCGGGCAAGCCCTGACCGAAGCCTTCGCCGAACACCTCGGCCGCGCCTTCGGCAGCGAGGCGCGCGTGGCGGGCGGGCCCGTGCCTCGCGAAGGGCTCGCGCCTGCAAGCGCGAGCGCGGCCTGCAAGGCCGATGCCGCGCGAGGACGGGGTGCGCCAGCCGCTGTGCGCCGACATCGACGGTTTCAGTCTGCACGCCGTGGTGCCGCGTCGAGGCGGACGACCGCAAGCGGCTGGAGCAG
>WBZO01000685.1_pt1 | contig 65173 bp, 48 predicted proteins | sample 5204261 | NCBI WGS metagenome assembly WBZO01 (sample SAMN12412400, study PRJNA552823) | activated sludge metagenome | isolation source: activated sludge from anammox sidestream of wastewater treatment plant... | place: USA: North Carolina | collected 2017-09
CAGGCAGAAGTAGGCGACCATCAACGTGGCGTGCGCATGCACCAGCGTGACGACCTCGATCTCGAGGCGTGGGACCGGACGTGAGATGCTCCTGTCCCCGGCGTGCGGGCCGGCGCCGGTGACCAGCGTGCCGGTCACCAGGGTGACGCTCAGCAGGATCGCGCTCAGAACGGTCAACTGCCGCAACGGCTTCGGGGCCACCGGGGTGACCACACCGTCGTCCGGCTCGCCGATTTTGACGTAGAGCAGCGCCGCCAGCCATACCATCGCCATGGACACCAGCAGGTGGATCGCCACCGTCCACCACAGCAGCCCCGTGCGCACCGTGATGCCGCCGATGACGGCCTGCAACACGGTGGAGGCCGGCATCAGCCAGGCGTAGACCTTGATCTCGCGGCGCCGCCGGGCGCGGGTGACCGCCAGCACCGCCAGCATGGCGGTGAGCACCACCGCGAAGGTGATGAGGCGGTTGCCGAACTCGACGGCCTGGTGGATGACGGGCACCTCGGCGTGCGGCACCGGGGTGAAGCTGCCCGGGAAGCACTGCGGCCACGTGGGGCAGCCCAGCCCGGACGCGGTGACGCGCACGACCGAGCCGGTGACCGAGATCAGGGCCTGACTGAGCAGAACGGCGATCGCGACGAGGCGCTGGGTGCGCAGGCTGGGCAGCGGAAGCCGGTCGACCAACCGCGTTAACACACCCACGCCGGCGATCCTATCGGTCAGGTGAACCGGAACCAGCGGACGGCGGCCGCAGCGCACACCGCGCCCCAGACCGTCAGCACCGCGATGCCGAACCAGTCGACGGACACCGCCGTAGCCTGCGACAGCGCCTCGGTGAGCGCGCCGGACGGAGTCAGCCGGGCCACCCAGGCGACCGCATTGGGAACGATCCCGGTCTCCAGTGTCAGCGCACCGAGCCCGGCGAAAACGAACCAGAGCAGGTTCGCCACCGCCAGCACGATCTCGGCGCGCAGCGTTCCGCCCAGCAGCAGACCCATGGCCACGAACGCCGCGGTGCCCAGCGCGATGATCACCGCGCCCAGCAGCAGGCCGGCCGGGCTCGGCCGCCAGCCCAGGGCCAGCCCGATACCGCCCAGCAGAATCGCCTGCAGGAACACCACCGTCACCACGGCCAAAGCCTTGCCGGCGATGATGCCCCACACCGGTAAAGCGGTGGCGCCCAAGCGTTTCAGGGCTCCGTAGCGGCGATCGAAGGCCACCGCGATGGCCTGTCCGGTGAAGGCCGTCGAAATCACCGCCAGCGCCATGATCGCGGGCACGAACACGGCCACCCGGTGCTCGCGATGCTCCCCGAACGGACCCAGTGGCAGCAGCGTAAGGCCGATCAGCAGGGTGATCGGGATGAACATCGTCAGCAACAGCTGTTCGCCGTTGCGCAGCAGCAGTTTCAGCTCCAGCCGGTACTGGGCGGCCAGCATGCTCGCCACGGGCGCCGGGCGCGGATCGGGGGAGAAGGTGCCCGCCGGGAAGAGGGTGCTCATGCCCGCAACTCCTTGCCGGTGAGGTCGAGGAAGACGTCCTCGAGGCTGCGCTGCTCGACCCGCAGATCGGTGGCCAGGATGTTCAGCCGGGCACACCAGGCCGTCACCGTCGCGAGCACCTGCGGATCGACGGTGCCCTCGACGAGGTATTCGCCGGGGCTCTGCTCGGTGGCCCGGTAGCCCTCCGGCAGTGCTGCCACCAGCAGCGACAGGTCGAGCTTGCGCGGCGCGGTGAACCGCAGCTGTCCCTCGGCGCCGCTGCGCATCAGCTCTGCCGGAGTGCCGGCGGCGACGGTCGAGCCGTGGTCGATGATGACGATCCGGTCGGCCAGTTCCTCGGCCTCCTTGAGCTGGTGGGTGGTGAGCACCACCGTGACCCCGTCGCGGCGCAGCCCGTCGATGAGTTCCCAGACCACCAGCCGGGCGTGGGCGTCCATGCCGGCCGTCGGCTCGTCGAGGAACACCAGTTCCGGGCGGCCGACGATCGCGCACGCCAGTGCGAGCCGCTGCTGCTGGCCGCCGGACAGCCGCCGATAGGTGGTCTTGGCGGCGTCGGTGAGACCGAGGGTGTTCAGCAGCCACACCGGGTCCAGCGGCTTGGCGGCATAGGCGGCGACCAGGTCGAGCATCTCCGCCGCGCGGGCCGCCGGGTAACCGCCACCGCCCTGCAGCATCACGCCGATGCGCTCACGCACGCGGGCGTTGTCGGCGACGGGATCCAGACCGAGGACTTCCACCGAGCCGGCGTCGGGGCGCACGAACCCTTCGCACATCTCGACGGTCGTCGTCTTGCCGGCGCCGTTGGGACCCAGCAGGGCAAGGACCTCGGCGCGCTGGACGTCGAGGTCGAGGTCGGAGACCGCCAGGGTGGACCCGTACCGCTTCGACACCCCGCGCAGCCGCACCGGGATGGGAGAGCCAGAACTCACGGGGTCTCAGCGTAGGCGGCGGGGGCGGGGCCGCCCGCCGGTGGATGGTCTCCCAGCCCGTCGGACCGGCCCTGGCCCGGGCTCGGGTCGACGTCCTGGCCGCTGTAGCGCTCGTCGGTGCCGGGCACGTACCGCCACGGCAGCCGGTTGCGGGTGAGCACGATCAGCAGCGCGACGATCAGCGCGCTGGCCAGGGTGGCGTCGAGGATCTGGAACAACGCGAACCGGTCGCCGTTGGCGGTCGGCCCGAAGATCCCGACGATCAGCGTGACGGCGATGGCGGCGATGCGGAACCGCGGCCGGGTGGCCCATGCCGCCAGCGGGATGATCGCCCACAGCAGGTACCACGGCTGGACCACCGGGAACAGCAGCACGGTGGCGCCCAGCGCCACGCCCAGACCGCCGACCGGATGCAGCCGGCCGCGCAGCACCGCCAGCAGCAGCCAGCTCACCACCATCGCGATGATCAGCACGCCCATGGCGCGAGTCAGCGACAGCACGGCGGTGGTGTGGTCGCCCAGCCCGAGCAGGATGCCGACCTGCCCGGTGGCCAGGGCCAGCAGCGTCGGCGGGGACATCCAGCTGCGCACCACGTTGGCGGTGCCCAGGGTGAACAGCCAGCCGAAGCCGAGGCCGCTGGCCCACCCGACGATTGCCATGACGGCCAGGGCCACCGACCCCATCAGCACACCGGCCGACAGGAACGCCTTGAGGGTGGCGCCCCACCGGTGGGCGAGGGCCATCGCGGCGAAGCCCAGGGCCAGCAGGCCGGGAAGCTTCACCTGGGAGGACAGCGTGATCAGCACCGTGCCCGCCACCACCAGGCCCAGCGGCGCCCAGCGTGACCAGTCGGCGCGGGAGTGCGGCCAGCGCAGCGGCCGGGGTGCCAGCGGGTTCGGATTGTCGATACCCCGCAGGGCGATCTCGGTTCCGGTCAGCATCAGGCCGAGCATCAGCGCCTCGTTGTGGATGCCGGCCACCAGGTGCATCAACAGCAGCGGGTTGGCCGCGCCGAGCCACAGCGCCGCGACCTCGGCCACCCCGCAGCGGCGCGCCAATCGTGGTGTGGCCCAGACGATCATGCCGACACCGATGAGGACGACGAGCCGATGGCAGAGCACGGCGGCGACGATGTTCTCGCCGGTGAGTGCCGAGATGCCGCGGCCGATCCACAGGAACAGCGGTCCGTAGGGCGCCGGCGTCTCCCGCCACAGGCTCGGCACCGACAGCGTGAACACGTGGTCAAGGCCCAGTCCTGGCGCCGGGCCGACCTTGTAGGGGTTCAGCCCGATCCGGGCGATCTGGCTCTGCGCGAGATAGGAGTAGACGTCCTTGCTGTACATCGGCGGTGCGATCAACAGCGGGGTGATCCAGAGCATCAGCGTGCGGTCGAGCTGGTTGCGCGACATCTTGCGCGGCCCCAGCGCGAAGCGGCCGAGCATCAGCCAGGCCAGGGCCATCATCACCGCGCCGGTGGTGGTCATCGTCAGGGACACGGTTTGGATGCGCGACGGCAGGTTGAGCAGCCGGACGCCGAACGTCGGGTCCTGCACCACCGGGCGTGCGCCGGCGCCCAGGGCGCCGATGCCCATCAGGACAGTGCCGGTGGCCCCGAACATCCGGGTGCGGCGCATCGCCCGCAGCTCGGCACCGTTGAGCGGGGAGCCGACGGCCCGCTCGTCCCCGTGCCAACTCGCGATCGACGAACTGAGGGAAAGCTGGCGGGCGGCCACCACAGCACTCTAACCGCCGTGGCCAGCACGATCGGGCGGCCGGACAGGCCCCTTAGGTAAGGGTGCCCTTGCTGGACCGGGTCGAGGTAATTGCGACACACTGGTGTTGTGAAAATCGTCCCGGACCCCTCGCCCGCATCGCGGGCCACGGCTCCGGACGGCCACACCCGCCAAACCATCGTGCAGCTCCTGCTGGAGTCCGGGTCGATCACGGCTGCGGATATCGGTCGCCGGCTCGGCATCTCGGCCGCCGGCGTGCGCCGGCATCTCGATGCCCTGGTGGACAGCGGGGATGCCGAGGCCAACCCCTCGGCGCCCTGGCAACAGGCCGGTCGCGGCCGGCCGGCCAAGCGCTACCGGCTGACGGCGGCGGGCCGGGCCAAGCTCGAGCACACCTACGACGACCTCGCATCGGCCGCCATGCGGCAGCTGCGTGAGATCGGCGGCGACGAGGCGGTCCGTACCTTCGCCCGCCGCCGGGTGGAGGCGATTCTGGACGGGATCGAGCCGGTCGACTCCGACGACGACGCCACCGTCGCCGGCGCCGCCGACCAGGTGGCCGACGCGCTGACCCGGGCCGGTTACGCCACCACCGCCACCCGGGTGCGCGGCCCGATCCAGGGCATCGAGATCTGCCAGCACCACTGCCCGGTTTCCCATGTGGCAGAAGAGTTCCCGGAGTTGTGCCAGGCCGAGCAGCAGGCCATCTCCGAGGTTCTCGGCACCCACGTCCAGAGACTGGCATCCATCGTCAACGGCGACTGCGCGTGCACCACGCACGTGCCACTGACCGTCACAATGCCCGAAGCGACCACCCACGATGAGCAAGGAGCGTCAGCATGACGACCGTCCCCGAGACCGCGCCACTGAGCCAGGAGGAGACCATCGCCTCGCTGGGCCACTACGGCTACGGCTGGTCGGACTCCGACGTCGCGGGCGCCAGCGCCAAGCGCGGGCTCTCCGAAGCGGTGGTGCGCGACATCTCGGCGAAGAAGAGCGAACCGGAGTGGATGCTCGACATCCGCCTGAAAGCGTTGCGCACCTTCGAGAAGAAGCCCATGCCGAACTGGGGCTCCAACCTCGAAGGCATCGACTTCGACAACATCAAGTACTTCGTGCGCTCCACCGAGAAGCAGGCGACCTCCTGGGAGGAACTGCCGGAGGAGATCAAGAACACCTACGACCGGCTCGGCATCCCCGAGGCGGAGAAGCAGCGTCTGGTTTCCGGGGTGGCCGCTCAGTACGAGTCCGAGGTGGTCTACCACCAGATCCGTGAAGACCTGGAGGCCCAGGGCGTCATCTTCCTGGACACCGACAGCGGACTGCGCGAGCACCCCGAGATCTTCAAGCAGTACTTCGGCACCGTCATCCCGGCTGGGGACAACAAGTTCTCCGCCCTGAACACCGCGGTGTGGTCGGGTGGGTCGTTCATCTACGTGCCGCCGGGTGTGCACGTCGACATCCCGCTGCAGGCCTACTTCCGGATCAATACCGAGAACATGGGGCAGTTCGAGCGGACGCTGATCATCGCCGACGAGGGTTCCTACATCCACTACGTCGAGGGATGCACCGCCCCCATCTACAAGAGCGACTCGCTGCACTCGGCGGTGGTGGAGATCATCGTCAAACCCGGTGCGCGGGTTCGGTATACGACCATCCAGAACTGGTCGAACAACGTCTACAACCTGGTCACCAAGCGGGCCCGTGCCGAGGCCGGCGCCACCATGGAGTGGATCGACGGCAACATCGGCTCCAAGGTCACCATGAAGTACCCGGCGGTGTGGATGACCGGCGAGCACGCCAAGGGCGAGGTGCTCTCCATCGCCTTCGCCGGCGAGGGCCAGCACCAGGACACCGGCGCCAAGATGCTGCACCTGGCGCCGAACACCTCGAGCAACATCGTCTCCAAGTCGGTGGCCCGCGGCGGCGGGCGCGCTTCCTACCGCGGTCTGGTCCAGATCAACAAGGGCGCCCACGGATCGCGCTCCAGCGTGAAATGCGATGCGCTGCTGGTCGACACGATCAGCCGCAGCGACACCTACCCCTACGTCGACATCCGCGAGGACGACGTGACGATGGGACATGAGGCCACGGTCTCCAAGGTCAGCGAGGATCAGCTGTTCTACCTGATGAGCCGCGGACTGACCGAGGACGAGGCGATGGCCATGGTGGTGCGCGGGTTCGTCGAGCCGATCGCACGGGAGTTGCCGATGGAGTACGCGCTGGAACTCAACCGGCTCATCGAACTGCAGATGGAAGGCGCGGTCGGATAGTGACGAATCTCAATGCCGCGGTGGAGGGTTCGGCGCTTGCCGCTCTCAACAAGGGCGAGCAGTTCAGCTCCTTCGAGGTCAACGCCTTCGAGGTGCCGGGCGGCCGCGACGAGCTCTGGCGGTTCACCCCGCTGCGCCGGCTGCGCGGGCTGCACGACGGCTCGGCCCCGCGGACCGGCACGGCCACCATCGAGGTGACCGGACAGCCGGGCGTGACCGTGGAGACCGTTTCGCGGGGCGACGAGCGGCTCGGGCAGGGCGGTGTCCCCGCCGACCGCGTTGCAGCGCAGGCGTTCTCGTCGTTCGAGCAGGCCACCGTGGTGACCATCGCTCGCGGCGTCCACACCGAAGCTCCGGTCGACATCGTCGTCACCGGGCCCGGCGAGGGCCGGACGGCCTACGGCCATTTACAGGTGCGGGCCGACGAACTCGCGGAAGCGGTGGTCGTCATCGACCTGCGCGGCAGCGGAACCTACGCCGACAACGTCGAGTTCGTCCTCGCCGACGCCGCCCGGCTCACCGTGGTCTGGGTTGCCGACTGGGCCGACGACATGGTGCACGTCAGCGCGCAACACGCCCGCCTCGGCAAGGACGCAGTCCTGCGGCACATCGCGGTGACCCTCGGCGGCGACGTGGTCCGGATGGCCGCAACAGTGCGCTACGACGCACCCGGCGGCGACGCCGAGTTGCTCGGGCTGTACTTCGCCGACGCCGGCCAGCACCTGGAATCGCGCCTGCTGGTCGACCATTCGCAGCCCAACTGTCGTTCCAACGCCCTGTACAAGGGTGCACTGCAGGGTGATCCGGAGTCCAAGAAGCCCGACGCGCACACCGTGTGGGTGGGCGATGTCCTCATCCGCGCCGAGGCGACCGGCACCGACACCTTCGAGGTGAACCGCAACCTGGTGCTGACCGACGGGGCGCGGGCCGACTCCGTGCCGAATCTGGAAATCGAGACCGGCGAGATCGTCGGCGCCGGACACGCCAGCGCCACCGGTCGTTTCGACGACGAACAGCTGTTCTACCTTCAGGCCCGCGGGATTCCGGAGGAGCAGGCCCGACGTCTCGTCGTCCGCGGCTTCTTCGGGGAGATCATCTCCAAGATCGCCGTGCCCGAGGTCCGTGACCGTTTGACCGCCGCCATCGAAAAAGAACTGACCTTCACCGAGTCGAAAGTTGACGCATGAGCACACTGGACATCAAGGACCTGCACGTCTCCGTCGAGAACGCCGACGGCACCGCCAAGGAGATCCTCAAGGGCGTCAACCTGACGGTGCGCTCGGGGGAGACGCATGCGGTCATGGGCCCCAACGGATCCGGGAAGTCGACGCTGTCCTACGCGATCGCCGGGCACCCCAAGTACACCGTCACCTCGGGCTCCATCACCCTCGACGGCCAGGACGTGCTGGAGATGAGCGTCGACGAGCGCGCTCGCGCCGGGCTGTTCCTGGCCATGCAGTACCCCGTCGAGGTCCCCGGCGTCTCGATGTCGAGCTTCCTGCGCACCGCGGTTACCGCGGTCCGCGGCGAGGCGCCGAAGCTGCGGCTGTGGGTCAAAGAGGTCAAGGCCGCGATGGCCGATCTGGAGATCGACCCGCAGTTCGGCGAGCGCAGCGTGAACGAGGGTTTCTCGGGTGGTGAGAAGAAGCGGCACGAGATCCTGCAACTCGGTCTGCTCAAACCGAAGATCGCCATCCTCGACGAGACCGACTCCGGTCTGGACGTCGACGCACTGCGCGTCGTCAGCGAGGGCGTGAACCGGTTCGCCGAGTCGGAGCACGCCGGCGTGCTGCTGATCACGCACTACACCCGGATCCTGCGCTATATCCACCCGCAGTTCGTGCATGTCTTCGTCGACGGCCGCATCGTCGAGTCCGGCGGCCCCGAACTGGCCGACGAGCTCGAGGAGAACGGCTACGTGCGGTTCACCCGGGCCGCCGCGGCCACCTAGGCGGCGCCGATGGCCGCCACGGTGGGTGCCGATCTCGACGTCGATAGGATCCGCGCCGACTTCCCGATTCTCAAGCGGGTCATGCGAAGCGGACACACGCTGGCGTACCTCGACTCCGGTGCGACGTCGCAGAAGCCCCTACAGGTGCTCGACGCCGAGCGGGACTTCCTGCTGACCTCCAACGGCGCGGTGCACCGTGGTGCCCACCAGTTGATGGAGGAGGCCACCGACGCCTTCGAGAACGGACGCGCCGAGATTGCCGCCTTCGTCGGAGCGGCCCCCGACGAGGTGGTGTTCACCAAGAACGCCACCGAGGCGCTCAACCTGGTGTCATACGTGCTGGGGGACAACCGGTTCGAGCATGCACTCGGCCCGGGTGACGTCATCGTCACGACCGAACTCGAACATCACGCAAATCTCATCCCCTGGCAGGAGCTGGCCCGGCGCACCGGTGCGACGCTGCAGTGGTTCGGCGTCACCGACGGCGGCGAACTCGACCTGGAGCAGGTGCGTCTCGACGAGCGCGTGAAAGTGCTTGCCTTCACCCATCATTCGAACGTCACCGGGACCGGGGCGCCCGTCGCTGAACTGGTCCGCCGCGCCAGGGAGATCGGGGCGTTGACGGTCCTCGACGCCTGCCAGTCGGTGCCGCACCAGCCCGTCGACTTCCGCGCGTTGGGCGTGGATTTCGCCGCGTTCTCCGGCCACAAGATGCTCGGTCCCACCGGGATCGGCGCACTCTACGGGCGTCCCGAACTGCTGGCCGCGCTGCCGCCGTTCCTCACCGGCGGATCGATGATCGAGACCGTCACCATGGAGTCGGCCACCTATGCCGCCCCGCCGCAGCGGTTCGAAGCCGGCACCCAGATGATCTCCCAGGTGGTCGGATTGGCCGCCGCCGCAGGGTATCTCGACGCGATCGGCATGCCGGCGGTGCAGGCCCACGAGCACCGGCTGGTGGCCGCGACGCTCGAGGGGCTCAGCGAGATCCCGCAGGTGCGCATCATCGGCCCGGTCGATCCGGCGGTGCGCCGCTCGCCGGTCGCTTTCGTGGTCGACGGCGTGCACGCCCATGACGTCGGGCAGGTGCTCGACGACGAGGGTGTCGCCGTGCGGGTCGGCCACCACTGCGCCGCACCCCTGCACCGGCGCTTCGGCGTGGCCGCCACCGTGCGGGCATCCTTCGCCGTCTACAACACCCTCGGCGAAGTGGACCGGCTCATCGCCGGGGTCCGTCGGGCGATCGACTTCTTCGGTGCGCCGTGAGGCTCGAGCAGATGTATCAGGACGTGATCCTGGACCACTACAAGCATCCGCATCACCGAGGACTGCGGGAGCCCTTCGGCGCCGAGGTGCACCACGTGAACCCCACCTGCGGTGACGAGGTCACCCTGCGGGTCGCGCTGTCCGGCGACGGCGAGCAGATCGCCGACGTGTCCTACGACGGCCAGGGCTGCTCGATCAGCCAGGCCGCCACCTCCGTGCTCGCCGACCAGGTGATCGGCCGCAGCATCGGCGACGCGCTGAAGACCGTCGAGTCGTTCAACGAGATGATCACCTCCCGCGGAACCATCGACGGCGACGAGGACCTGATCGGCGACGGCGTGGCCTTCGCCGGAGTGTCGAAGTACCCGGCCCGGGTCAAGTGCGCGCTGCTCGGCTGGCTGGCGTTCAAGGATGCGCTCGGGCAGGCATCAATGGGTAGGGAGGACGAGAGATGAGCGACACCGCAAGCGAGGAGATGCTGGCCGACGTCGAGGAGGCCATGCGCGACGTGGTCGATCCGGAGCTCGGCATCAACGTCGTCGACCTCGGTCTGGTCTACGGGCTCAACCTCGAGAAGGCCGAGGCGGGCACCGTCGCGGTGGTCGACATGACGCTGACGTCCGCGGCCTGCCCGCTCACCGACGTCATCGAGGATCAGACCCTCAACGCACTGGTGGGCTCCGGGCTTGTCAACGAGGTCAAGATCAACTGGGTGTGGAACCCGCCGTGGGGCCCGGACAAGATCACCGACGACGGCCGCGAGCAGCTGCGCGCGTTGGGTTTCACCGTCTGATCGGCGAGCGGTTGCCCATCGGCAAGCTCTCCACCGCGTAGGGTTTCAGGGTGCTCACGGGGCCTGAGGAATGCGAGCAGTCGGCGTCTTCCCCAACCGCCGGTGGACCGGAGGCCAAGGTCCCGAACTCTTTTCGACCGGATATCGAGGGGCTGCGAGCCGTCGCGGTCGTGTCGGTAGTCCTTTTCCATGCTGGAATCCCCGGCGTCCAAGGCGGTTTCGTCGGGGTCGACGTGTTCTTCATCATTTCGGGATTTCTGATCACCGGAATGCTTTGGCGTGAGGCCAGCGCCTCGGGGTCGGTCAATCTGCGCCGATTCTGGGGCGCCCGCGCCCGCCGATTGCTGCCTGCATCGGCGACGGTCGGCGCCGTCACCATGATCGCCTCGGCCGTCATCCTGTCTCCACTGCAAGTGAAGACGGTCGCCGTCGATGCCATCACGAGCGCCCTCTACATCAGCAACTACTGGTTCATCGCGTCGGGGCTCAATTACTTCGGCAGAGATCAACTCACCACCCCGTCGCCGTTCCAGCACTATTGGTCACTCGGCGTCGAGGAACAGTTCTACCTGGTGTGGCCGGTGCTCATCATCGTGGTGGCGTGGCTGGTCCGACGGGTTGGGCGCGGACGCGTCAATGACGATCGGGCGCCCTCCCCGCGTCCGTACATCGCGGTGTTGGCGGTCATCGCCGTGGTGTCGTTCGCGATGTCGCTGGTCCTCACCTACCTTCTGCCGCCGGCCGCCTACCTGTCCTTGCCCACCCGCGCCTGGCAGCTGGCGGTCGGCGGTCTGGTCGCTCTCACCGCGTTGCACTGGCGGCGGCTCCCGGCACTGCCGGCTGCCGTGCTCGGTTGGGCAGGCCTGGCGCTGATCATCGCCGCCTGCATCTGGGTGGACGGAAGGACCGATTACCCCGGGACCGCCGCTCTGCTGCCCACTTTCGGCTCCGCCATGGTCATCGCCGCTGGCTGCGGTAACGGTGCCCGAGGATGCGGCCGTCTCCTGGGCGTGGCGCCGATGCGGGCGGTGGGGCGGGTGTCCTACTCGTGGTACCTGTGGCACTGGCCGGTCCTGGTCCTCGTTCCCGCAGCGCTGGGCCATCCGGCAGGCCTGGCCGTACGGCTGGCCGCGATGGCCTTTTCCGCGGGGCTGGCGGTCCTGACCCTGCGCTTCATCGAGAATCCGCTGCGGTTCAGCGAGCGCATCCGTCGCTCTCCGCGCAACAGCCTGGCGCTGGGCGGTGCCGCCACCGCGGCGGCGGTCGCGGTCGGGCTGGTCGCTCTGGTCGCGGCGCCCACGCCGGTCGGCCCCGGGCCTGCCGTGCCGCCCCTCGTCATCAACGCTGTCGCAACGCCTCCCGGCCAGCCCATCGAGGTCTACGACACCGCTGTCCGCGAGGTGTTCGCCGCGGTGAACGCCGCAGTGACGGCGTCACTGCAGATGACCGTCGTTCCCTCGAATCTGACACCGCCCTTGGACGGCACCGCCGCAGAGGTGAAGTCGATCCTTGCCGACGGCTGCCTACGGTCGCTTCCCTTCGACGGCAGCCAACCCGACTGCATCACCGGAAACCCCTCGGGGACGACCACGGTGGCCGTGATCGGCGATTCGCACGCCGCGATGTGGAATCCGGCGTTCCAGCGGGCCGTCGACGACCGCGGCTGGCGGATGTTGCTGATGGCGAAGGCTTCCTGTCCGATCGTCGATCTGCCCCTGACCGACCACCTCAACTGGATGACCGAGGAGGTCCAGCGCTGCGCGCAGTGGCGTTCGGGCATCTTGTCCCGCCTGCGCGAGCAACCTCCCCAACTGGTGGTGGTGGCCGCCGTGCGGGGCTACGGCCCCGACGGCGTCGGGGTCTGGGACAAACCCGGCTTCGACCCGTTCAACCGGGGGTGGATCGACGGTCTGGCGGATCTGGTTCGGCAGTTGCGGGCCAACGGCTCCCAGGTCTTGGTCCTCGGCCCTGAGCCGAAGGGGACATCGGTGGCGCCGAACTGCCTGTCCGCTCACCTTCACGAGGTACAGGCGTGTGAGGTGCCATGGCCGGCGGCCAACAACACCGGAATCGAGGCGGAGTCCTCGGCTGTCCGAGCGAACGGTGGCCGTTACGCCAACACCAAGGACTTGTTCTGCTCGGGCGACCGTTGTCCCCCCGTGGTCGGCAACACGATGGTCTTCTACGACGCCAGTCACCTATCGCACGCCTATTCCCTCGCGATGGGTCCGGCGGTCGGGGCATTGATGGACCGGGCCCTGGCGTCGGGGTGAGGGGTTTGTCAGCAGGGGAACACAACGGACCCCGGCCGACGTTGGAAGTCGCATGGCTACCCGTGACCTGACCGCTCAAGAATTCAACGACACCGTCAACGGAAGCGACATCGTGCTCGTCGACTTCTGGGCGTCCTGGTGCGGTCCGTGCCGCGCTTTCGCCCCGACGTTCTCCAAGGCCTCTGAGGCGAACCCCGACATCGTGTTCGGCAAGGTCGACACCGAGGCCGAGCAGGAACTGGCCGCCGCCGCCGAGATCCGGGCGATTCCCACGCTGATGGCGTTCAAGAAGGGCCAGTTGGTGTTCAACCAGGCCGGCGCGCTTCCGCCCAAGGCGCTGGAGGAACTCATCCAGCAGCTGCGCGACTTCGATGTCGACGCCGCACCGGCCGAGCAGGCGCCCACTACCGAGGTGTGAGCACCCCGCACGCGTTAGCGTGCAACGGTGAGTGACTCCGGTTCCGGTCCATTCGTCGTCGTCGAACGTCCGCGGGCGCACGTCGCGGTCGTCACGCTGAACCGGCCGGAGCGCATGAACTCCATGGCTTTCGACGTCATGGTGCCCCTGCGCGATGTGCTGGCCGAGCTCAACCACGACAACGACGTCCGCGTCGTCGTCCTCACGGGGGCCGGGCGGGGGTTCTCCTCGGGCGCCGACCACAAGTCGGCCGGGTCGGTCCCGCACGTCGCCGGATTGACCCGGCCCACCTACGCGCTGCGTTCGATGGAGATCCTCGACGACGTCATCCTCGCGATGCGCCGGATGCACCAGCCGATCATCGCGGCGGTCAACGGCGCGGCGATCGGCGGTGGGCTGTGCCTGGCCCTGGCCGCCGACATCCGGGTGGCCGCCGCCGACGCCTACTTCCGCGCGGCCGGGATCAACAACGGCCTGACCGCCAGCGAACTGGGGCTTTCCTATCTGCTGCCGCGCGCCATCGGCTCCTCGCGGGCCTTCGAGATCATGCTCACCGGCCGTGACGTCGACGCGGAGGAGGCCGAACGGATCGGCCTGGTGTCCCGCCGGGTGCCGGCCGCCGAGTTGCTGCCCACCTGCTACGACATGGCCGAGCGGATCGCGGCGTTCTCCCGGCTCGGCACCGAGCTGACCAAGCGGACGTTATGGACGGGACTGGACGCCAGTACCCTGGAGGGGCATATGCAGGCCGAGGGCCTCGGGCAGCTCTATGTGCGCCTGCTCACCGCCAACTTCGAGGAGGCGGTTGCCGCGCGCGCCCAGAGGCGCGCCCCGGTCTTCACCGACGAGAAGTAGACACGGAGGAGTAGCGCGTTGATTACCGCGACGGACCTCGAGGTCCGCGCCGGCGCGCGCACGCTGCTGCTCGCTGAAGGACCGGCGCTGCGCGTGCAGCCCGGCGACCGCATCGGCCTGGTGGGCCGCAACGGCGCCGGTAAGACCACCACCATGCGGATCCTGGCCGGTGAGGGCGACCCGTATGCCGGGACGATCACCCGCACCGGCGAAGTCGGATACCTGCCTCAGGACCCCCGCGAGGGTGACCTCGACGTCCTGGCGCGCGACCGCGTGCTGTCGGCCCGCGGACTGGACACCCTGCTGGCCGATCTGGAGAAGCAGCAGGTGCTGATGGCCGAGGTGGTCGACGATGCCGAGCGCGACAAGGCCGTCCGCAAGTACGGCCATCTCGAGGAACGCTTCGCCGCCCTGGGCGGATACGCCGCGGAGAGCGAAGCCGGCCGCATCTGCGCCAGCCTCGGACTGCCCGACCGGGTGCTGACCCAGCCGCTGCGCACGCTGTCCGGCGGTCAGCGCCGTCGCGTCGAACTGGCGCGAATCCTGTTCGCCGCCAGCGAGACCGGCGCCGGAACCGACACCACACTGCTGCTGGACGAGCCCACCAACCACCTCGACGCCGACTCCATCACCTGGCTGCGCGACTTCCTCAAGGTCTACAGCGGGGGTTTGGTGATCATCAGCCACGATGTCGGCCTGCTCGCGGACGTGGTCAACCGGGTGTGGTTCCTCGACGCCGTGCGCGGCGAGGCCGACGTCTACAACATGGGCTGGCAGAAGTACCTCGATGCCCGGGCGACCGACGAACAGCGCCGTCGCCGCGAACGGGCCAACGCCGAGAAGAAGGCCTCGGCGTTGCGGGCCCAGGCCGCCAAACTCGGCGCGAAGGCCACCAAAGCCGTTGCGGCACAGAACATGTTGCGGCGCGCCGAACGGATGATCGCCGAACTCGACGCCGAGCGGGTCGCCGACAAAGTAGCCAAGATCCGGTTCCCCACTCCGGCTCCGTGCGGGAAGACCCCGCTGATGGCCAAGGGGCTGACCAAGAACTACGGCTCGCTGGAGGTGTTCAGCGGCGTCGATCTCGCCATCGACCGGGGGTCCCGGGTGGTCGTCCTGGGCCTCAACGGCGCCGGCAAGACCACCCTGCTTCGGGTGCTGGCCGGGACCGAGACCCCCGACGCCGGTGCCATCGAACCCGGGCACGGGTGCAAGATCGGCTACTTCGCCCAGGAGCACGACACCCTGGACAACAACGCGACGGTCTGGGAGAACATCCGCCACGCCGCCCCCGACACCGGCGAGCAGGACCTGCGGGGCCTGTTGGGCGCCTTCATGTTCAGCGGTCCGCAGCTCGACCAACCGGCCGGCACGCTCTCCGGTGGTGAGAAGACCCGCCTGGCCCTGGCCGGGCTGGTGGCCTCGACGGCCAACGTGCTGCTGCTCGACGAGCCCACCAACAACCTCGACCCCGCATCCCGCGAGCAGGTGCTCGACGCGCTGCGCAGCTATCAGGGCGCGGTGGTGCTGGTGACGCACGACCCGGGTGCGGCCGAGGCCCTGGAACCCCAGCGGGTGGTGCTGCTGCCCGATGGCACCGAGGACCACTGGTCCGAGGACTACGCCGGTCTCATCGAGCTGGCGTGAGTCAGCCCTTCGCCGCCTTCCCGACAAGAGTGGGTGGCGGTCGTCATTGACCCGCCGGTGGCGCACCACCGAACACCGCACCCACGTCGAGTACCAGACGCTGCTTCCTGACCTGGTGCTCGAGTCGGAGTACCTCGGCTAAGCCGACGCGGTCCCGATGGCCTGACTCCTCCTCGGGACTCGGTCCCGCATCGTCGTCAGGCGCCTGACCGAAGCATGTTGCGCAGCACGTACTGCAGGATGCCGCCGTTGCGGTAGTAGTCCGCCTCGCCGGGGGTGTCGATGCGGACCACCGCGTCGAACTCGACCGCGGAACCGTCGGCCTTGGTCGCCTTGACGTGCACCGTCTTCGGGGTCTTGCCCGAGTTGAGCTCCTCGATGCCGGTGATGTCGAACACTTCGGTGCCGTCCAGCTTCAGCGACGACGCGGACTCCCCGGGGGGGAACTGCAGCGGGATGACGCCCATACCGATCAGGTTCGAGCGGTGGATGCGCTCGAAGGACTCGGTGATCACGGCGCGCACGCCCAGCAGGCTGGTGCCCTTGGCCGCCCAGTCCCGCGACGAACCGGAGCCGTACTCCTTGCCGCCGAGCACCACCAGCGGGATTCCCGCCGCCGCGTAGTTCTGCGCAGCGTCGTAGATGAACGCCTGCGGGGCACCCGGCTGGGTGAAGTCGCGGGTGTAGCCGCCGGACGGCACCTCTCCCAGACCGGCGAGTACCTGGTTGCTCAACCGGATGTTCGCGAACGTCCCGCGGATCATCACCTCGTGGTTGCCGCGGCGCGAACCCAGCGAGTTGAAGTCCGCGGGCTGAACGCCGTTGGCCTCGAGGTACTGCGCCGCCGGCGTGCCCTTCTTGATGCTTCCGGCCGGCGAGATGTGGTCGGTGGTCACCGAATCGCCGAGCAGTGCAAGGACTCTCGCGCCGGTGATGTCCTTGACCGGCGCAGGTGTGGCCGGCATGCCGTCGAAGTACGGAGGCTTGCGCACATAGGTCGACTTGGGATCCCAGGCGAAGGTGTTGCCCGACGGGGTGGGCAGGTTGCGCCAGCGCTCGTCGCCCTTGAACACATCGGCGTAGCTGTCGACGAACATCTCCCGGTTGATGGACGACGCGATGGTGTCGTCGATCTCCTTCTGGGACGGCCAGATGTCCTTGAGGAAGACGTCGTTGCCGTCCGAGTCCTTGCCCAGCGGGTCGGACTCGAAGTCGAAGTCCATGGTGCCGGCGATCCCGTAGGCGATCACCAGCGGCGGGGAGGCCAGGTAGTTCATCTTGACGTCGGGGGAGATGCGGCCCTCGAAGTTGCGGTTGCCGGACAGCACCGCGGCCACCGACAGGTCGTTGTCGTTGATCGCCTTGGAGATCTCCTCGGGCAGCGGGCCGGTGTTGCCGATGCAGGTGGTGCAGCCGTAGCCGCCGAGGTAGTAGCCCAGCTTCTCCAGGTACGGCCACAGGCCGGCCTTCTCGTAGTAGTCGGTGACGACCTGTGAGCCCGGCGCCATGTTCGTCTTGACCCACGGCTTGGAGGTCAGGCCCTTCTCGACGGCCTTCTTGGCCAGCAGCGCCGCGCCGAGCATGACCGACGGGTTGGAGGTGTTGGTGCACGAGGTGATCCCGGCGACCACGACGGCGCCGTGGTCGAGGACGAACTCGCCGCGCTCGGACGACTTCACCACGACCGGCTTGCTCGGGCGGCCGTGCGAGCCGTTGGCCGCCGAGGGCCGCATGTCGACCGCACCGTTGTCGGCGAACGACAGTGCCGCCGGGTCGCTGGCCGGGAACGACTCCTCGTCGGCCTCGTCGAGCTTGGTGTGCGGCGCCGGGTGATTCTCCTCGACGTAGTTGTGGATGTCCTTGCGGAAGGCCGTCTTGGCGTCGGTCAACTCGATACGGTCCTGCGGACGCTTGGGCCCGGCGATCGACGGCACCACGGTGGACAGGTCCAGTTCCATGTACTCGGAGAACACCGGTTCGTGGTCAGGGTTGTGCCACATGCCCTGCGTCTTGGCGTAGGCCTCGACCAGCGCCACCTGCTCCTCGCTGCGTCCGGTCAGGCGCAGATAGTCGATGGTCACCTCGTCGATCGGGAACATCGCTGCGGTGGAACCGAATTCGGGGCTCATGTTGCCCAGCGTGGCCCGGTTGGCCAGCGGCACCTCAGCGACGCCCTTGCCGTAGAACTCGACGAACTTGCCGACGACGCCGTGCTTGCGGAGCATGTCGGTGACGGTCAGTACGACGTCGGTGGCGGTGACTCCGGGCTTGATCTCGCCGGTCAGCTTGAAGCCCACCACGCGGGGGATCAGCATCGAGACCGGCTGGCCCAGCATGGCGGCCTCGGCTTCGATGCCGCCCACGCCCCAGCCCAGCACGCCCAGCCCGTTGACCATGGTGGTGTGGCTGTCGGTGCCCACGCAGGTGTCGGGATAGGCCACACCGTTGCGCTCCATCACCACACGGGCGAGGTACTCGATGTTGACCTGGTGGACGATGCCGGTGCCCGGGGGGACGACCTTGAAGTCGTCGAAGGCGCCCTGGCCCCAGCGCAGGAACTGATAGCGCTCGCCGTTGCGTTCGTACTCGAGTTCGACGTTGCGCTCGAATGCCCCTGCATTGCCGAAGAAGTCCAGGATCACCGAGTGGTCGATGACCAGTTCGGCGGGAGACAGCGGGTTGACCTTCTCCGGATCGCCGCCGAGTGCGGTGACGGCCTCGCGCATGGTGGCCAGGTCGACGACGCAGGGCACGCCGGTGAAGTCCTGCATGATCACCCGGGCCGGGGTGAACTGGATCTCGACGCTCGGCTGGGCTGAGGGATCCCAGTTGGCGATCGCCTGGATGTGGTCGGTGGTGATGTTGGCGCCGTCCTCGGTGCGCAGCAGGTTCTCGGCAAGCACCTTGAGGCTGTAGGGAAGTTTCTCGGTGCCGGGCACCGCGTCGAGGCGGTAGATCTCGTAGCTGTTGGACCCCACCGTCAAGGTGTCGCGGGCCCCGAACGAGTTCAGAGACGAAGGTGCGCTGCTCACATCAACTCCCGGCGTTGTGATCCCGTCAACGGTTGGCGGGCCAGTCGGATATTAAAGGTTCTTCGACGAGGTTTTCCGCGAAGAGGGCGCAGTCCTCGTCAACTCCAGTCTTCTCCACCCCGGCGCGTGCTGTCACCCCGGGGCGGTGTGCGCGGTACGGTCTGGATTCGTGACGATCCTGCCCGCGCCGACCTTCATCCCGCTGGAGGTGTGCACCGCCGTCGGCCTGCCGATGGACGGCCCACTGGACAAGTGCATGGCGGCCGTCAAGGCCGCGGTCGCCAAGGACGGCGTCGCCGCCCCGAAGGCCGATGTCCCCGGACTGCAGAAGGTCATAGCCGGCGCGCACGACCGTGGTGTCGACCTGAAGGTCGTCGTCATGGAGAAGAGTCCGCTCATCGACACCCCGCTGCGGGACATCGCCACCGAGATCGGCGAGGACCATCCGGGCTCGACCGTGCTGGTGCTCAGCCCGCAGTACGCCGGGACCTACAGCAAGGACTACACCCGGGTGCTGCTGGAGGCCGGGCAGGACGTGGCCAAGACCGCACCCAATCCGGTGCAGGGCGCGCAGAATTTCGTCGACCAGTTGAACACCCCCATTTTCCCGTGGACGGCATTCACAATCGGCGTTGTTTTTGCCGTCGCCGCGGCCGCAGTTCTGACCCGACTTCTGCAACGCTGGGGCAAACGCGACGCGACCGTGGAGAAGTAGTTCGTCCTGCGCAAACGCCATTTTCTGGCATTTCTCTAAGGTCTCTATTCGGTTACACCTGCGGAAATACAAACGTGTAGTTCTTTTCGCCGGTTTCCTCTGCGACAAGCGTGACGTACGGTGCAACTGTCACCATTGTTATTGATGTGGCAAATGGGGCGTATGTGACGGACGTGACTGTTCGTGGAGCACTAGGAGTCGGAGTCGAATGAGACCTTCCCGTCGCGGTTCACTCGTGCAACCCGCCGCTCGGGCAACCCGGGCCGTCGTTCCCCTGACCCTGACCGTCGCCATGGGCCTCACCGTGCCGGGCCTGGCCGAGGCCGAACCGGACTACAACACCAACGTCGCCGCACTGGTGGCCGACGTGGCCGAGGCCAACCAGCGTCTCGACGACATCGCCGCGAAGGTCCAGACCGAGCAGGAGGCCGTCAACAAGGCCATCGTCGAGGTCCAGGACGCCCGCGACGCCGCGGCGGCGGCCCAGCAGCAGGTCGAGTCCAGCAAGCAGGCCGTGAGCGACGCCAACGCGGCAATCGCGACCGCGCAGAAGAAGTTCGACACCTTCGCCGCCGCCACTTACGTCAACGGTCCGTCGGCCTCGCTGGTGATGGCCCGCACGCCCGAGGACATCATCTCCACCGCGGCGGCCGGCCAGACGCTGGCGATCAGCAATGAGGCGGTGATGGACGGTCTGCGGCGCGCCCGCACCGAGGCCGTCAACACCGACTCGGCGGCCCGCGAAGCCAAAGTCAAGGCCGATCAGGCGGTCGAGGACGCGCAATCCAGCCAGAATGCCGCCGTCGCGGCACTGACCAACGCCCAGCAGACCTTCCGCGAGCAGCAGGCCGAGATCGACCGGCTGGCCGCCGAGCGCAAGGAGGCGCAGCGCAAGCTCGAGGAAGCCCGCACCTGGTCGGCCCCGGCGGCGGTCAACAGCGCCGCGGCCGCCGCGGTGCTGCCGGCTCCGGAGTCCGCGGGCGCTCCGGAGGCCGCACCGGTGGCGGATGCGGCGGCTGCCGCGCCGGCGGCGGGGGATCGGTGGGGCGGCAACGGCCCGACGGCCGATGTCAAGGTGCCCTACGGACTGCCCTCGCAGTGGGACCTCACGCTGCCCGCGGTGCCGAGCGCGTTCCTGTCCGGTGACCCGGTTCAGATCATCAACGCGGTGCTGGGCGTCGCGCAGAACTCCTTCCAGGTCACCCAGAACCTGGGCAAGAAGTTCCTGCAGAGGCTGGGCATCCTCAAGCCCACCGACACCGGGATCACCAACAACGGCGGCATTCCGCTGGTCTACGGCAACCAGGCCATCGAATACGTCATCAAGCGGGCGCAGTCCCAGCTCGGCGTGCCGTACTCGTGGGGTGGCGGCACCGCCGACGGTCCCAGCCGCGGTATCGACGAGGGTGCGGGCACCGTCGGCTTCGACTGCTCCGGACTCGTGCTCTACGCGTTCGCCGGCGCCGGCATCAAGCTGCCGCACTACTCGGGCTCGCAGTACAACATGGGCCGCAAGATCCCGTCGTCGCAGATGCGCCGCGGGGACGTCATCTTCTACGGGCCCGACGGCACCCAGCACGTGACCATCTATCTCGGCAACAACCAGATGATCGAGGCGCCCTACACCGGCGCCAACGTCCGCATCGCCCCGGTGCGCACCGGCGGCATGACGCCCTTCGTTGTCCGTTACATCGAGTGGTAAGGCGAAAAATCATGTCGCGCAGTGCTTCTCGGCTGATTCGCTCGCTCGTGACGGTCCTGGCCGTGCTGGCCTTCACGCTGGGCTTCGCCTCGCCTGCCCAGGCAGAGGGCGCCTGGGATCCGACGCTGCCCAAGATCCTCAGCGCCGGCGCGCCCGGTGACCCGGTGGCGGTGGCGCAGGCCTCGCTGCAGTTCACCCAGCAGGCCGCCCAGGCGGTCTCCGACCTCGGGCACAAGTTCCTGTCCGGCCTGGGCATCGGCGGCGGCCCGCAGGCGATGCCGGGCGGTCGGGTCCGCGGCCCGCAGGCCATCGAGTACGTGATCCGGCGCGGAGCCTCCCAGCAGAACGTCCCGTACTCCTGGGGCGGCGGCGCGATCAACGGCCCCAGCGAGGGTGTGGACCAGGACGCCGGCAAGGTCGGCTACGACTGCTCCGGGTTCGTCCGGTACGCCTTCGCCGGTGTCGGCGTGCTGCTGCCCAAGTACTCCGGCGACCAGTACAACGCCGGACGGCACGTCGCACCGTCGCAGGCCAAGCGAGGGGACCTGATCTTCTACGGTCCGGACGGCAGCCAGCACGTCACCATCTATCTCGGTAACGGCCAGATGCTCGAGGCGTCGTCGGCGGCGGGCCATGTCACGGTCAGCCCCGTCCGCACCGCCGGGATGACGCCCTACCTGACGCGGATCATCGAGACGTAGCGCCCCGCTGCGGCGTCGGCGGCGTAACCGACGCGCCAGCGACCCACGTCGACGGATTCTGTATCGCCTGGAATAGTTGTCAGCGGGCACACCGCTGCCCGGTAGCTCAGAGGCGCGCGAACTGTCGAACACGTGCCGGCCAAGTTGTGGAGGAAATGGATGACGTCACCAGGTGGGTACGGCGCGACGAGTGCCGTCGTCACACAGTCCGGCGGCAACGGTCTGGCCGGTGAGGTGAACACCCTGGAACGCGCGATCTTCGAGGTCAAGCGGATCATCGTCGGTCAGGACCAGCTCGTCGAGCGCATCCTGGTCGGCCTGCTCGCCAAGGGGCACGTCCTCCTCGAGGGTGTGCCCGGCGTCGCCAAGACGCTGGCCGTGGAGACCTTCGCCAAGGTCGTGGGTGGTTCCTTCGCGCGCATCCAGTTCACTCCCGACCTGGTGCCCACCGACATCATCGGCACCCGGATCTACCGTCAGGGCCGCGAGGAGTTCGACATCGAACTCGGCCCGGTGGTGACCAACTTCCTGCTGGCCGACGAGATCAACCGCGCTCCGGCGAAGGTCCAGTCCGCCCTGCTGGAGGTCATGGCCGAGCGCAAGATCTCCATCGGTGGCCGCGACTACCCGCTGCCCAAGCCGTTCCTGGTGATGGCCACCCAGAACCCGATCGAGAACGAGGGCGTCTACCCGCTGCCCGAAGCGCAGCGCGACCGCTTCCTGTTCAAGATCAACGTCGACTACCCCTCCCCGGAGGAGGAGCGCGAGATCATCTACCGGATGGGCGTGACGCCGCCGGAGCCCAAGCAGGTGCTCGAGACCGGCGACCTGCTGCGCCTGCAGGACGTGGCAGCCAACAACTTCGTCCACCACGCGCTGGTGGACTACGTGGTCCGGGTCGTCACCGCCACCCGCCGTCCCGAGCAGTTCGGCATGCCCGACGTCAAGGCCTGGGTCGCGTTCGGCGCCTCCCCCCGCGCATCGTTGGGCATCATTGCCGCCGCCCGGGCGCTGGCCCTGGTCCGCGGCCGTGACTACGTCGTGCCCCAGGACGTCATCGAGGTCATCCCGGACGTGCTGCGGCACCGGCTCGTGCTCACCTACGACGCGCTGGCCGACGACGTCAAGGCCGACACGGTGATCGGTCGCATCATGCAGACGGTTGCGCTGCCCCAGGTGAATGCCGTTCCGCAGCAAGGGCATTCGGTGCCACCGGTCGGTGCCAGCACTCGGTGAGCGAGTCCACGCCTGCCGCTGAGCCCGATCGGGACCAGACGGCACACCCGCCGTCGTTCGAGCGGGGCGAGATCGGCGACGCCAAGTTGTCGGCGGCGCTGCGCACGCTGGAGCTCACGATCAAGCGCAAGCTCGACGGGGTCCTGCAGGGCAACCACCTCGGCCTGATCCCCGGTCCCGGTTCCGAGCCGGGGGAGTCGCGGATGTATCAGCCCGGCGACGACGTGCGCCGGATGGACTGGTCGGTGACCGCGCGGACCACCCACCCCCACGTCCGGCAGATGGTGGCCGACCGCGAGCTGGAGACGTGGCTCGTGGTCGACATGTCGGCGAGCCTGGACTTCGGGACCGTCGGCTGCGAGAAGCGCGACCTCGCCGTGGGCGCGGCGGCGGCGATCGCCTACCTCAACAGCGGGGGTGGTAACCGGATCGGCGCGGTGATCGCCAACGGCGAGAGCATCATCCGCGTCCCGGCCCGCGGTGGGCGGGAACACGAACAGCGGCTGCTGCGGGCCATCGCAACGGCCCCGCGGGCACCCCTGGGTGTGCGCGGGGACCTGGCCGCCGCCATCGATGCGCTGCGCCGCCCGGAGCGCCGGCGCGGGATGGCCGTGGTCATCAGCGACTTCCTCGGCCCGATCAACTGGATGCGGCCGCTGCGGGCGATCGCCGGCCGCCACGAGGTGCTGGGAATCGAGGTCCTCGATCCCCGCGACGTCGAACTCCCCGCCGTGGGCGACGTGATCCTGCAGGACACCGAATCCGGCGTCACCCGCGAGTTCACCATCGACGAGCAGCTGCGCGACGACTTCGCCCGAGCCGCGGCCGCCCACCGCGACGAGGTGGCGCGGACGCTGCGCCGCTGCGGCGCGCCGCTGATGACGCTGCGCACCGACCGGGACTGGATCGCCGACATCGTCCGCTTCGTCGCCTCGCGGCGCCGCGGCGCCATGGCGGGCGTGCAATGACCCTGCCGCTGCTGGGGCCGATGTCGCTGACCGACTTCGCCCACCCCTGGTTCTTCCTGTTCCTGCTCGTGATCGCCGGGCTGGTCGCGTACTACATGATCGTCCAGCTCGCCCGGCAGAAGCGGATCCTGCGCTTCGCCAACATGGAACTGCTGGAAAAGGTTGCGCCGCAACGGCCCAAGCGCTGGCGCCACCTGCCGGCGATCCTGCTGGTGTCCTCGCTGGTGCTGTTCACCGTCGCGATGGCCGGCCCGCAGAACGACGTCCGGATCCCGCGCAACCGCGCCGTGGTGATGCTCGTCATCGACGTCTCGCAGTCGATGCGGGCCACCGATGTGGAGCCCAGCCGGCTGGCCGCCGCCGAGGAAGCGGCCAAGCAGTTCGCCGACCAGCTCACCCCGGGGATCAACCTCGGCCTGATCGCCTACGCCGGGACCGCGACGGTGCTGGTGTCGCCGACGACCAACCGCGAAGCCACCAAGATCGCCCTGGGTAAGCTCCAGCTGGCCGACCGCACCGCCACCGGCGAGGCGATCTTCACCGCACTGCAGGCCATCGCGACCGTGGGGGCGGTCATCGGTGGCGCGGGCGGCAAGGACGAGGACAAGCCGCCGGGCCGCATCGTGCTGATGTCCGACGGCAAGGAGACCGTCCCGTCCAACCCGGACAACCCCAAGGGCGCATTCACCGCCGCGCGCACCGCCAAGGACCAGGGTGTGCCGATCTCTACGGTGTCCTTCGGCACGCCATACGGCTACGTCGACATCAACGACCAGCGCCAGCCGGTGCCGGTGGACGAGGAGACGCTGAGGAAGATCTCCGAGCTCTCCGACGGCACGCACTACAGCGCGTCGAACCTCGAACAGCTCAAAGAGGTGTTCACCCAGCTGCAGGATCAGATCGGCTACGAGACGGTCAAGGGCGACGCCAGCACGGGCTGGCTGCGGCTCGGATCGCTGTTGCTGGCCCTGGCCGCGGTGGCCGCCCTGCTGATCAACCGCAGGCTGCCGGGTTAAGGGTTGATTTCGGCGCCCGTGACCGCAGGCACTAAGTTGACGGGCATGACCGACACCGCCGCCGCCGAGACCGCAGGACACCCCGCAGGGGGCAAACCCCCGTTCGTCTCCCGTTCGGTCCTGGTCACCGGAGGTAACCGGGGAATCGGCCTGGCGATCGCGCAGCGGCTGGCGGCCGACGGGCACAAGGTGGCGGTCACCCACCGCGGGTCGGGCGCGCCCGAGGGCCTGTTCGCGGTGGAGTGTGACGTCACCGACAACGAGGCCGTCGACCGTGCGTTCACGGCCGTGGAAGAGCATCAGGGCCCGGTGGAGGTGCTGGTGTCCTGCGCCGGCATCACCGCGGACGCCTTCCTCATGCGGATGACGGAGGAGCGTTTCGAGAGGGTCATCGACGCCAACCTCACCGGTGCGTTCCGGTGTGCCCAGCGGGCCTCGCGCAGCATGCAGAAGAAGCGGTTCGGCCGGATGATCTTCGTCGGCTCGGTCTCGGGCATGTGGGGTATCGGCAACCAGGCCAACTACGCCGCCTCCAAGGCCGGCCTGATCGGCATGGCGCGCTCGATCTCCCGGGAGCTGTCCAAGGCCGGCGTCACGGCCAACGTCGTGGCGCCCGGCCTCATCGACACCGACATGACCCGAGCGATGGACGATCGCGTCCGGCAGGGCGCGCTGGAGTTCATCCCGGCCAAGCGGATCGGTCTGCCCGAGGAGGTGGCCGGCGTGGTGAGCTTCCTGGCGTCCGAGGACGCGGGGTACATCGCGGGCGCGGTGATCCCGGTCGACGGCGGCATGGGCATGGGCCACTGATCCTCTTCGCCGCGGCGAATTGACGAAAGGACTGATATGACAGGGATTCTCGAGGGCAAGCGCGTTCTCGTCACAGGCATCATCACCGACTCCTCGATCGCCTTCCACATCGCGAAGGTGGCTCAGGAGGCCGGTGCCGAACTGGTGCTCACCGGATTCGGCCGGATGAAGCTCATCGAACGGATCAGCCAGCGGCTGCCGCAACCGGCGCCACTGCTGGAACTCGACGTGCAGAACGACGACCACCTCGAGTCCCTGGCCGACCGGGTCACCGAGGTGATCGGAGCCGGGAACAAGCTCGACGGTGTCGTTCACTCGATCGGTTACATGCCGCCCAGCGGCATGGGCATCAACCCGTTCTTCGACGCGCCCTACGAGGACGTAGCCAAGGGCATTCACATCTCGGCCTTCTCCTACGCGTCGCTGGCCAAGGCGACCCTGCCGATCATGAACCCCGGCGGCGGGATCGTCGGCATGGACTTCGACCCCACCCGCGCCATGCCCGCCTACAACTGGATGACGGTGGCCAAGAGCGCCCTGGAGTCGGTCAACCGATTCGTCGCCCGTGAGGCCGGCAAGGTCGGTGTGCGATCCAATCTGGTTGCGGCCGGCCCGATCCGGACCCTGGCGATGAGCGCCATCATGGGTGGCGCGCTCGGCGAGGAATTCAAGGACGAGATGAAGATGCTCGAGGACGGCTGGGACCAGCGCTCGCCGATCGGTTGGAATATGAAGGACCCCACACCGGTTGCCAAGACCGTCTGCGCGCTGATCTCCGATTGGCTGCCGGCCACCACCGGGACCGTCATCTACGCCGACGGTGGCGCAAGCACCCAGCTGTTCTGATGACAGAGGCGTTCGACGCGCTGCTTCTGCTTTCCTTCGGGGGTCCCGAGGGGCCCGACCAGGTGATGCCGTTCCTGGAGAACGTCACCCGCGGCCGCGGTATCCCGCGTGAGCGGCTGGAGTCGGTCGCTGAGCACTATCTGCACTTCGACGGCGTCTCGCCGATCAACGGCATCAACCGGGCACTGATCGAGGCCATCCGGGCCGAATTGACCACCCGCGGTGAGGATCTGCCGGTGTACTTCGGCAACCGCAACTGGCATCCGTTCATCGAGGACACCGTCGCGCAGATGAAGGCCGACGGGATCCGCCGGGCCGCGGTCTTCAGCACCTCGGCATGGGGCGGCTACTCCGGGTGCACGCAGTACCAGGAGGACATCGCGCGGGCCCGGGGTGCGGTGGGCGACGGCGCCCCGGAGCTGCAGAAGCTGCGTCAGTACTTCGACCATCCGCTGCTGATCGAGATGTTCAGCGATGCAATCACGCAGGCGGCCAAGGAGTTACCCGAACCCCTGCGGGACGAGGCCCGGCTGGTGTTCACCGCGCACTCCATCCCGATGCGCGCGGTGGACCGGTGCGGGCCGGGGCTCTACCCGCGCCAGGTGCGCTACACCTCGGGTCTGATCGCCGCCGCTGCCGGCTACCCGGATTACGACGTGGTGTGGCAGTCGCGCTCCGGACCGCCACAGGTGCCGTGGCTGGAACCCGATGTGGGAGAACACCTTTCAGCACTTGCTGAGACAGGAACCCGCGCCGTCGTCGTCTGCCCCGTCGGCTTCGTCGCCGACCACATCGAGGTGATCTGGGACCTCGACAGCGAACTCGCCGAGCAGGCGGAGAAATTGGGCGTCGCGCTGGCCCGGGCCACGACACCGAATGCCCAGCCGCGGTTCGCCCGGCTCGCGCTGGACCTCATCGACGAGGTGCGCACCGGGGGTGTACCCGCCAGAGTTGTCGGCGCCGAACCGGTTCCGGGCTACGGCTCCAGCGTCAACGGCAAATTCTGCACCGCCGAATGCGAGGCCAGCGCCGCTGCCGCAGCGGCCGCCGGCCGACCGGGACGTTAGTGCCAGGCGGAGTGCAGGATCGCGGTCACGGCCGCCAGGCGGGCTGAGCGGACAACCGCCGCCAGTGGCCGCATCGCGGAGTCGGCGATCCTGGCCTCCGAGGCGCTCTGGGTGCCGATCGGCGCCATTCCCGAACTGACGGTGATGATCGCGTCGACGTGGGCGGCGGTGGCCAGCACCCGCACCGCGCGGTTGGGGGCGTGGTCCGGGATCCGGTGATGACTGGTCGCCTGGAGGACCTCTTCGACAAGTGCCCGGGGATCCTCGGTGCCCGGGCACAGCCGCAATCCGTCAAGTGCTTCCGCGGCCGATCGCACCGCGGCGCGCATCGCGTATTCGGCGTCGCCCAGATCGGGGTGATCGAGCACCGGAACCGGGGGTAGCGAGTAGACCGACCATGACAGCAGTGGCGGGGTTACGGTCTGCTCGTCGTCGGATTCCTCCCACTCGAAGGTGGGCACCAGCCCGACTGCGGCGCCGTCGCGGCCGCTCACCAGAAGGGCTTCCCCGGCCTCGAGGGCGTCGCTGGAGAACTGGGTTCCCACCGCCAAGCCGCGGACGTCGCCCGGGACCGGTAGCGCCGGTGTCACCGCCGGGCGCGCCGGCCAGGATTCGCCGCCGCCGCGCCCCGCGACGGTGCGCACGGTTTGCAACAGCGACATCGCGCCGGCGGCGTCCATATCCGGCCACGGCAAACCGGTCCTGCCCGCAGCGACCGAGTCGTACGCGATCACCGAATGGCATGGGGCCCAAGCGCTTAAGGCATCGAGAACATCGTCGGGTGCCGCCCGGCCGGCCAGCCAGGCGTTGGACCACACCGACAACGAGACGCTCGGGCACCACATGATGGACGTTGAGTGTAGTTGCTCGCCGAGCTTCGCCCGGTCGACGGCGCGTCGCGTATGGCGCGCGTATCGTGGCGCTATGCCCGCGGCATTGATCTGGTTGGTGTTCGCTCTTGGGCTGGCGGCGGCCGAAGCGCTGACGGGGGACATGTTCCTGCTCATGCTCAGCGGCGGTGCGCTGGCGGCCGCCGGTTCGAACTGGCTGCTGGGTTTGCCGCTGTGGGGCGACGGTCTGGTATTCCTGATCGTCTCGGTGCTGCTGGTGGTCGGCGTCCGTCCGGCCCTTCGGCGCAAGCTCACCGCCGGCAAAGGCCTGCCCGAACCGGTCAAAGCGTTGGAGGGCAAGCACGCGTTGGTACTGGACCGGGTGGATCAGCATCGCGGTCAGGTGAAATTGGACGGGGAGGTCTGGACCGCCCGCACCTACACCGACGAGGACGTCTACCAGCCCGGCGAGGAGGTCACCGTCATGCACATCGACGGCGCGACCGCCGTCGTATGGCGGACGCCATAACCGATCAGCACAACTGAGGAGGACCTGAACATGGACGGTGCGATCGCAGGACTGGTCCTGCTCGCCGTACTGGTGTTGTTCGCCATCATCGTCGTCGCCAAGTCGGTGGCACTGATCCCGCAAGCCGAGGCGGCCGTGATCGAGCGGCTCGGGCGGTACAGCAAGACGGTGTCCGGACAGCTGACGTTGCTGATCCCGTTCATAGACCGCATCCGGGCCCGGGTGGACCTGCGCGAACGGGTGGTGTCGTTCCCGCCGCAACCGGTGATCACCGAGGACAACCTGACCGTCAACATCGACACGGTGGTCTACTTCCAGGTCACCAACCCGCAGGCCGCGGTCTACCAGATCAGCAACTACATCGTCGGCGTCGAACAGCTGACCACCACCACCCTGCGCAACGTGGTCGGCGGGATGACGCTGGAGCAGACCTTGACCAGCCGGGATCAGATCAACGCCCAACTCCGGGGCGTGCTCGACGAGGCCACCGGCCGATGGGGCCTGCGGGTGGCGCGCGTCGAACTGCGCAGCATCGATCCGCCGCCGTCGATCCAGGACTCGATGGAGAAGCAGATGCGCGCCGACCGTGAGAAGCGGGCCATGATCCTCACCGCCGAGGGCACCCGTGAGGCGTCGATCAAACAGGCCGAGGGCCAGAAGCAGTCGCAGATCCTCGCGGCCGAAGGCGCCAAGCAGGCCGCGATCCTGGCCGCCGAGGCCGAACGGCAATCCCGGATCCTGCGGGCCCAGGGTGAGCGCGCCGCCCAGTACCTGCAGGCCCAAGGTCAGGCGAAGGCCATCGAGAAGACATTCGCCGCGATCAAGGCGGGCCGGCCCACCCCGGAACTGCTCGCCTACCAGTACCTGCAGACGCTGCCGCAGATGGCCAAGGGCGAGGCCAACAAGGTCTGGCTGGTGCCCAGCGACTTCGGCGCCGCCCTGCAGGGCTTCACGAAACTGCTCGGCGCTCCCGGCTCGGACGGGGTCTTCCGCTATGAGCCTTCGCCGGTCGAGCTGGGTGCGGCTGCGCCCGTGGATGATTCAGATGAGGTCGCCGACTGGTTCACGACGCGGACCGATCCGGACATCGCCGCAGCGGTCGCGAGCGCCGAGGCCGAAGCGCGGTCGTCGCTTCCCGCCGTCGGCTCATCGACGCCATCGTTGCCGGAGGTCGCCGCCGCAGAAGTCGTCTACACGGAGAGTGCCGCCCCCGAAGCCATCGCGCCGCCGGCTAACGGCTAACGAGCAGGTAAGGATCAGTACCCGTAGCCGAAGCCCGGGAACCCGTAGAACCCGTCGTCGGCGCCCATGATGCCGAGGTCGTTCGGGGTGGCCGTGATCTGGGAATTGCCCGGGCTCGCACAATCCTCGGTCTGCCCGCCGGTGACAGCGCTGCCTCCGGTTGTCTCACACCCTGGCAGAAGGGGGTTGCTGGGGCTGCCGCCACCATTCTCATCCGCCGCGGCGGTAGGCGCGCCCAGCAGAGCGGCGGCGACGCCGAGTCCACCGGCGGCAAGAATCAGCAACTGTCGTGTCCGTGTCATCGGATTGTCCTTACGTCGAGTGGTGTGAGCCTACCCAGGCGGCCCCGGCCCCGCGAGTGGAGGATAGAACGTTGCTGTCCTAAGCTAACGTCAAATAGGCGAACACCGAACCTTGGGAGCTTCATGTCCTTCACTCTGATCGCGCGCCGCACCGCGGCTTCGGTCCTCGGCGCCGGTGGCGTCCTTCTCGGCCTGGCCGCACCGGCGGTCGCCGATACCCCGCCGGGCTGCACCGTGGCCGATTTCACGAATGTGGCGACCGGGGTGGATGCCGCGACCACGGCCTATCTCTTCAGCCACCCCGACGTCAACGCCTTCTTCACCGGCCTGCAGGGTCAGCCGAAGGATTCGGTCAGGTCGCAGATCCAGGCCTACCTGAGCGCCAATCCCCAGGTTCAGGCCGATTTGAAGGTCGCCACCCAAGCGGGCGAGGATCTGCGGCGCCGCTGCAACGTTCCGGACACCGCCCTCATTCTCGGGTCGCTCTAGCCGGGCTTTCGTCCGGGGCCCTATGCCCGGGGTGCTCCCGCCGGTATCTCCTGGTCTCGTAGATCAGGCCGCCGACGCCGACGGCGGCGGTGCACAGTGACACCAGCACCAGCAGCGGGCTGACGTTTCCGGTCATCGCGTCGCCGAGGATGACCACGGCTGCTGTTCCCGGCAGCAATCCGACCATGGTCGCCAGGAAGTACGGCAGCACACCGACCGACGACGCGCCTACCGCGTAGTTGAGCACCGAGAACGGCACCGCCGGGATCAGCCGCAGGGAGAGCACCGCCGGCCAGCCCCGCTCGCGCAGCCGGACGTTCAGTGAGTCCACCCGGGGATGGCTGACCAGATTGCTCAGCTGCCAGCCCAGCGCCCTGACCAGCAGCAGCGCGATGAGCGCGCTGAGCGTGCTGGCCGTGACCGCGATGACGATTCCCAGTACAGGAGCGAACAGCAACCCCGCCGCCAGGGTGAAGACCGTCCGCGGGAAGGGCAGCACGGTCACCACCATGTGCGCGCCCAGGAAGGCCAGCGGAAACCACGGGCCCAGCGATGTCGCCCAGTCCCGGAGTTGGACGGCGGTGGGAAGCGGCACCAGCAGGACCACGGCCACCAGCGCGGCGGCCCCCACTGCCGTCAGGATGATCCGGGTGCGGCTGACCTGCCGGGCGGTGGCCACGATGGCCGACCCTGCGGTGCGCAGCGTGCTCAGGCCGCGCCGCAGGATCGTCGACGTCACGAGGTGAAGGTTACGGGCACCGGGCGATCCTTTAGCCTCAAGGTGCATGACGCGGGACGTCGGTCCCGCGGCGGGCAGGTGGCCCCAGTCGCCCGATTGGCACAGCCGCCGATGACCACAGGAGTTGCCGGTGTCCCCAGTCGCGGAGGAATCCCTGCAGCGGTCTCGCGCCCGGTGGCGCCGGGCCGTCGCCGAGGTGCTGGCCAAAGGTGGCCCGCGCGACGCGGACGACATCGGCGACGAGCCGGAGCGGCTCCTGGATTCTTCGACCTACGAGGGCTTTCCGATCCGCGCCCTCTACACCGCGCTGGACGGCCTGCCGGAGGCGGCGCTGCCGGGCGACTGGCCGTATGTGCGTGGCGCCGACCCGCACCGCGACGTCCTGTCGGGCTGGAAGGTTGCCGAATCCTTCCCCTCGCCCGGATTCTCCGGCGCTCCGGCCGACGGCAATGCGGTGGTGCTCGACGCTCTCGTCAAGGGGGTCAGTGCCCTGACCTTGCGGGTCGGCGGGACGGGCATCCCCGTCGGGGACCTCGACCGCTGGCTGGAGGGCGTCTACCTGGAACTGGCCCCGGTGGTGCTCGATGCCGGAGCCGAATTCCGTTCCGCTGCAGAGGCGATGACCGCACTGGTCGCCGGTGCCGGTGACGACAAGCGCGCGGCGATGTCCATCGACCTCGGCGCCGACCCGCTCACCGCCGCTCTGAGCCACCGGCCCGCGGCCGCCGTCGACGACGTGGTGGCCGTGGCCAGGGAGCTGGCCGGCACGTCCGGTGTCCGCGCGATCACCGTGGACGGCCGCGGATTTCACGACCGCGGAGCCAACGCGGGGTGGGAGCTGGCGGGCGCGATCGGGGCCGCGACCGACTACCTGCGACTGCTCACCGACGCCGGGATCAGCGTGCCGGACGCCCTCGATCAGATCAGCTTCCGGCTGGTCGCCGACGACGACCAGTTCATGACCATTGCCAAAGTGCGTGCGGCGCGCGAACTCTGGGCCAGGGTGTCCGATGCGTTGGGCCACCCCGGCCACGGGGCAGCCCGGATCCACGCCGTCACGTCACTACCGATGATGACCCAGCGCGACCCCTGGGTGAACATGCTGCGCACCACGGTCGCCGCGTTCGGTGCGGGCGTCGGGGGAGCGGACACCGTCGAGGTGATGCCCTTCGACGTCGCGATCCCGGGCGGATTCCCCGGCATGAGCGCCGATTTCGCGCGCCGGATCGCCCGCAACACCCAGCTGCTGTTGCTCGAGGAGTCGCACCTCGGGCGGGTGCTCGACGCCGCCGGTGGGTCCTTCTACGTCGAGGACCTCACCGAAACCCTTGCCACCCAGTCCTGGTCGAACTTCCAGGACATCGAATCTCGCGGCGGTTTCCGGGCGGCACAGGAACACATCGCGGCCCAGATCGACGGGGTGGCGGCCCGCCGCGCCGACGACATCGCCCATCGGCGCACTTCCGTCACCGGTGTCAATGAATATCCGAACCTGGCCGAACGGCCCCTGGCGGCGGCCTCCGGCTCGGCGACGGTTCAGCGTTACGCGGGCGCCTTCGAAGCGTTGCGCGACCGCTCCGACGCCTATCTGGCCCGGGCCGGAGAGCGGCCGCACGTGCTGCTGCTTCCCCTGGGGCCATTGGCGGAGAACAACATTCGCGCTACCTTCACCGCCAACCTGCTGGCGTCCGGGGGGATCGAGACGGTCAACCCCGGGTCGGTCGGCGCGGACGCCGTGGCGGCCGCCGTGCGGGACGCCAGTGCCACCGTCGTGGTGATCTGCGGTACCGACGCCCGCTACGGATCGGAGGTCGCGGAGGTCGTCGCGGCGGCCCGCGCCGCCGGCGTCGAAAATGTGCTGCTCGCCGGACCGGAGAAAGCCGTCGCCGCCATCCCGGCCGAGCACCGGCCGGACGGCTACCTGACCGCCAAAATCAATGCCGTCGAAGCGCTGTCGACGCTGCTGACCCGATTGGGGGCATGACGATGACGCGTTCCGACGTCTCTGCCATCCCGAGCTTCGCCGACGTGCCCCTGCGCGGCGGAGGGCAACCGGCCCCGACCCCGGCGGCGGCTGCCGCCCGGATCGCCGAAATGGCCTCCGCACATGGCTATTCGGCCGACCAACTCGACTGGGTGACCCCGGAGGGGATTGTCGTCAAGGCGCTCTACACCGGTGCCGACCGGGACGCCGCGGCCGCGGCCGGCTACCCGGTGGACAGCTTCCCGGGCGAGCCTCCGTTCCTCCGGGGGCCCTATCCCACGATGTACGTCAACCAGCCGTGGACCATCCGCCAGTACGCCGGCTTCTCGACCGCAGCGGACTCCAACGCCTTCTATCGGCGCAACCTGGCTGCCGGGCAGAAGGGCCTGTCGGTGGCCTTCGACCTGGCCACTCACCGCGGGTACGACTCCGACCACCCGCGGGTCCAGGGTGACGTCGGCATGGCGGGGGTGGCCATCGACTCGATCCTGGACATGCGCCAGCTCTTCGACGGCATCGACCTCGGCGGGGTCTCGGTGTCGATGACGATGAACGGAGCGGTGCTGCCCATCCTGGCGCTGTACGTGGTGGCCGCCGAGGAGCAGGGTGTGCCGCCGGAGAAGCTGGCCGGGACCATCCAGAACGACATCCTCAAAGAGTTCATGGTCCGCAATACCTACATCTATCCGCCGAAGCCCTCCATGCGGATCATCTCCGACATCTTCGCCTACACCAGCGCCAAGATGCCGAAGTTCAACTCCATCTCGATCTCCGGGTACCACATCCAAGAGGCCGGTGCCACAGCGGATTTGGAACTGGCCTACACCCTGGCCGACGGCGTCGACTACATCAAGGCCGGCCTGGACGCCGGACTGGACATCGACAAGTTCGCACCGCGGCTGTCGTTCTTCTGGGGTATCGGGATGAACTTCTTCATGGAGGTCGCCAAGCTGCGGGCCGGCCGGCTGCTGTGGAGCGAACTGGTCGCCGGGTTCGGCGCCAAGAGTGCCAAATCCCTGTCGTTGCGCACTCATTCGCAGACCTCCGGCTGGTCGCTGACCGCCCAGGACCCGTTCAACAACGTCGCACGGACCTGTATCGAGGCGATGGCGGCCACCCAGGGCCACACCCAGTCGCTGCACACCAACGCACTCGACGAGGCTCTGGCCCTACCCACCGACTTCTCGGCCCGCATCGCCCGCAACACCCAGTTGCTGTTGCAGCAGGAGTCCGGCACCACCCGGCCGATCGATCCGTGGGGTGGGTCGTACTACGTCGAGTGGCTGACCCACCAGCTCGCCGAGCGGGCCCGCGCGCATATCGACGAAGTGGCCGCGCACGGGGGGATGGCGCAGGCGATCAGCGACGGTATCCCCAAGCTGCGCATCGAGGAGGCCGCAGCCCGTACCCAGGCGCGCATCGACTCGGCTCAGCAGCCCGTGGTCGGCGTCAACAAGTACCAGGTCGACGAGGACGCCGATATCGAGGTCCTCAAAGTCGAGAACAGCAGGGTGCGCGCCGAGCAACTGGAGAAGCTGGCCCGGCTGCGCGCCGAGCGCGACGACGCCGCGGTGCAGGCGGCGCTGGGCGAATTGACCCGTGCGGCAGCGGCGAGCGGCCGCGCCCGCGGGCAGGAGCGAAGCAACCGGGGAATCGGGTCGGGGGATGACGGCCTGGGGGACAACCTGATGGCCCTGGCCATCAACGCCGCCCGGGCCAAGGCCACCGTCGGCGAGATCTCCGATGCGCTGGAGAAGGTCTACGGCCGCCACCAGGCCGAGATCCGCACGATCTCCGGGGTTTACCGCGACGAAGTCGGCCGGGCGGGATCAGACACAGGAGGCACCATTACCGGACTCTCCGAGGCCACCCGCCTGGTGCAGAGGTTCGCCGAAGCCGACGGCCGCCGGCCCCGCATCCTGGTCGCGAAAATGGGGCAGGACGGTCACGACCGCGGCCAGAAGGTCATCGCCACCGCTTTCGCCGACATCGGATTCGACGTCGACGTGGGCTCCCTGTTCTCCACCCCGGGCGAGGTGGCCAGGCAGGCCGCCGACAACGACGTCCATGTGGTCGGGGTGTCCTCGCTGGCGGCCGGTCACCTCACCCTGGTTCCGGCGCTGCGCGAGGCCCTGGCCGAGGTCGGCAGGCCCGACATCATGATCGTGGTCGGCGGCGTCATCCCGCCGGGGGACTTCGACGAGTTGTACGCCGCCGGTGCCACGGCGATCTACCCGCCGGGCACCGTCATCGCCGACGCCGCGGTCAGTCTGTTGCACAAGCTGGCCGAGCGACTCGGATACGACCTGAGCTGATGGACCGCGGGACTGCCGACACCGAGGCGCTCGCCGGGGCGGTCCGCGCGGGCGATCGCTCGGCGCTGGCACGCGCCATCACGCTGGTCGAGTCCACCCGCGCCGATCACCGCGAGCAGGCCCAGCGGTTGCTGACCGATCTGATGCCCAGCGCCGGGGCGGCCATGCACGTCGGTATAACCGGGGTGCCCGGGGTCGGCAAGTCCACCACCATCGAGGCACTCGGCATGTACCTGATCGAGCAGGGCCACCGGGTGGCCGTGTTGGCGGTGGACCCCTCCTCGACCCGCACCGGCGGCTCGATCCTGGGTGACAAGACCCGCATGGCGCGGCTGGCCGTCCACCCTGACGCCTACATCCGGCCGTCGCCGACATCGGGGACGCTGGGCGGAGTGGCCAAAGCGACCCGGGAGACCATCGTGCTGCTGGAGGCGGCCGGTTTCGACGTGATCCTGGTCGAGACGGTCGGGGTCGGCCAGTCCGAGGTGGCAGTGGCCGACATGGTCGACACTTTCGTCTTCCTCACTCTGGCCCGGACCGGGGATCAGCTCCAGGGCATCAAGAAGGGTGTGCTGGAACTGGCCGACATCGTCGTGGTCAACAAGGCCGACGGAGAGCACGCCACCGAGGCCCGCGTGGCGGCCCGCGAGCTGTCGGCGGCCATCCGGCTGATCCATCCGCGCGAAACCCTCTGGCGCCCACCGGTTTTGACGATGAGCGCGCTGGAGGGTTCAGGCCTGCGGGAGCTGTGGGACACCGTGCTGCGGCACCGCGAGGTGCTGACCCGGGCAGGGGAGTTCGACGCGCGCCGCCGGGCGCAGCAGGTGGACTGGACGTGGGCCATGGTTCGCGACACCGTCCTGGAGCGGGTGATGAATCATCCTGCGGTACGCCAGAAGAGGGCCGAGGTCGAACGGCAGGTCCGCGACGGCGAGTTGCCACCCGCCGTTGCCGCACAACGCATTCTGGATTACGCGGACGGCGAACCTAACAGATCGGCAACGATTTCCTGAACAGCCGGTTCGCGGCTTGTACATTTGGCCTGTGATCCGGGGCAATGGCGCCAGCCGCGGTATGAACCTGCCACGTGGAGTGCAGGGAGCCGCTGACCCCAATTTCGCCTGCGCGGTGAGAGGTTTCGCCGGCCTGTTTCCGCATCCCCGGTTCGGCGGCGGAGCGCTCTCGGTCTATCTCGACGGCGAGCCGGTCGTCGACGTGTGGACCGGATGGTCCGACCGTCGCGGCCGGCGTCGTTGGTCCGCCGACACCGCGCCCATGGTGTTCTCGGCCACGAAGGGCGTTGCATCCACGGTCATCCACCGCCTCGTCGACCGTGGGCTGATCGACTACGACGCCCCGGTCGCCGAGTACTGGCCCGAGTTCGCGGCCAACGGCAAGGCCAAGGTCACCGTCTTCGATGTCATGCGGCATCGGGCCGGACTGTCCCACCTGCGGGGTGTGCGTAAGCGCGAACTGCTCGACCACCGGCATATGGAGGAGCGGATCGCCGCCGCCCCGCTCGGGCGGCACTACGGGAAGTCGGCCTACCACGCGCTGACCTACGGTTGGCTGCTGTCCGGTCTGGCCCGCGCCGTCACCGGCCGCGGCATGCGGGAGTTGATGCGGATGGAGGTGGCTGCGCCGCTCAACACCGACGGCATCCACCTGGGACGTCCGCCGGTGGGCGCGCCCACGCGGGTCGCCAAGATCATCGGTCCGCAGCTCAACATCCCCAATCCGGTCTTCAATGCCGTGGCGCCCGCGGTCGCCGCACTGGAGCTGTCGGCCGCCTTCGGTTCCATGTACTTCCCCGGCGCGAAAGGTGTTGTCCAGCGAGATATTCCGCTGTTGGACACCGAGCTCCCCTCGGCCAACGGGGTGATCACCGCCCGAGCGCTGGCGCGCATGTACGGCGCCATGGCCAACGGCGGCCTGATCGACGGCGAGCGCTATCTGTCGGCGGACCTGGTGGCGTCCCTGACCGGCCGTCGAAGCCTGCGGCCGGACCGCAACCTGATCATCCCGCTGGCGTTCCATCTCGGGTTCCACGGCCTGCCCATCCCGGGTGTGCTGCCCGGATTCGGGCATGTGGGTCTGGGCGGATCGTTCGGATGGGCCATCCCCGAGGAGGGGCTGGCCTTCAGTTTCGTTCACAACCGGCTGCTGACCCCGCTCGTCGCGACCGATCAGGCCGGCTTCGTGGGCACCGGCGCCCTCGTCCGGCTCGGCGCGGCGGCGGCACGCAAGCGCGGATTCACGCCGATCGCCGAGTTCGGCGCCCCCTACGCGTTCGTCCAGGCGGGCATCGCGGCGGGCTGAGCGGGGCCCTCGCCACGCGTGGGTTCGGAGTCGCTCTCTGTTATTCCATGCCGCTGTCTGACGATTCCAGCCGCTGTCTGGCTCTCGGGGGGATCGCAGTCGGGCTTCTGGCGTTCCTGTCGCTTCTGCCGATCCGACGGCGCCCGTGGGTTCGGTGACGTGTGATTTTTTCGCCTTGAGCGGACGGCGACACGCCGGATCAGGGGTCCATGTGCGGCTGCAGCGAGTGATCTAGCTAACACGATTGTTAGGCCCGGGGACGGCGAGCGAACTCGCGATAAAGCAGCCAGAGGCGTATTTCCGGGCCGCTCTGCACAAATTCTCAGGTCTCCATAATAGGAAAAATTAAAAACGAAGAAAAAGACTTATCGGCAGTTTGCTGATGGCGGCATGAGACTTACTTCAAGTAAATTCTTCCAACGTCATAAAGGCGCTCTACGGCGCATGCTGAGCAGGCTTATGGGCCTATCCTCAGGTGTCTCAGCTTATTCACAGCATAGTTGCGCAACATCTGAGAATTGAATGCTTATTACTGGTCAAAGCCGGGTTCCTGTTCTCAGTCATGTTGCGGGATCTCTCAGCCACGGCTGAGCGGCCCGCGCGGGCACCCCGCCCGCGCCGGTGTCAAACCGGTCTGTGGACATGGCCGATTCGGCCATTTGCCTCGGGTCGCGTCCAGGATGCGTGAGCGGATCATTGAATACTTCGCTATGGCACATAAGAGCGGCAAAAGTGGAAAGTCATGCCGGAATGGGGCATCGCAACCCCGGCCCCGGTCTGCTGCCAGCCCCCTCAGCGGCCGTACTGCCAACACGTGCGCACCACGTCCAGGCCTCTGAACAGCCAAAACCGTCGCTATTCTGATCGGGGGGGCTTCCGTAACGCCCGCCGCCGGCACCCCCAGGCCTGTGCTTTCCGGCTAACCGGACGGGTCGATCGCCGGCGTCCTGGTGAAACCGCCGGTTTACGCCCCTGCAGTTTATTGACCGCGATATTGGTCGGTGTCATTTCAGCGGAATTAAGTTACGCTCGTCGCGACACCGGCAACCTCGGGTTGATGTTGGCGCAACCGCGCGATCCCGCATCGACGAAACTCGGCGTCGCGCCCGGAAGTGAGAAACGACGTGCCCAGCATTCAACGAGAAGAAGGTGTGAGCGACGTGCGCGCATCCGCGATGACCCCGATTGCCGTCGTCGGCATGGCCTGCCGGCTCCCGGGCGGTATCAACTCCCCGCACCAATTGTGGGAGGCGCTGCTGCGTGGCGATGACCTGGTCACCGAGGTGCCGGCCGACCGCTGGGATGCCGATGAGCTGTTCGATCCCGAACCCGGCGTGCCTGGCCGTTCGGTCTCGAAGTGGGGCGCGTTCCTCGATGACGTGACCGGCTTCGACCCCGACTTCTTCGGCATCAACGAGCGCGAGGCCACCGCGATGGATCCGCAGCACCGGCTGCTGATGGAGACCAGCTGGGAAGCCGTCGAGCAGGCGGGATTCCGGCCGTCGTCGCTGGCGGGCAGCGCCACCGGTGTCTTCATCGGCATGTCGCACGACGACTACGCGATGGTCACCAGCGACGCCGGCGCCTTCGATCAGGCCTATGCCTTCACCGGCAACCCGTTCAGCATGGCATCCGGCCGGATCTCGCACTCCCTGGGCCTGCACGGCCCGTCGCTGACCGTCGACACCGCCTGCTCCTCGAGCATGGTCGCCGTGCATCAGGCCGTGCGCAGCCTGCACGAGGGTGAGAGCGACATGGCGCTGGCCGGCGGCGTCATGCTGATGCTCGACCAGCGCCTGTACGCCTCGGCCTCCGGCCAGGGCATGCTGTCGAAGACCGGCCGCTGCCATTCTTTCGACGTCGAGGCCGACGGCTTCGTCCGCGCCGAGGGCTGCGGAATCGTGGTGCTCAAGCGCCTCGACGATGCCCAGCGCGACGGCGACCGCGTGCTGGCGGTGATCCGCGGCACGGCCTCCAATCAGGACGGCCGTACCGACAACATCCTCACCCCGTCGGAGACCGCTCAGGTCGCCGTTTTCCGGTCCGCGCTCGAGGCTGCCGGCGTCGACCCCGCGACGGTCGGCATGGTGGAGGCGCACGGCACCGGCACCCCGGTCGGCGACACCATCGAGTACAACAGCGTGTCCACCGTCTACGGCACCGCGGGCCGCTGCGCGCTGACCTCGGTCAAGAGCAACTTCGGCCACGCCGAGTCCGCGGCCGGCGTGCTGGGTCTGATGAAGGCCGTGCTCGCCGTTCACCACGGCGTCATCCCGCAGAACCTGCACTTCAATCGCCTGCCCGACCACCTCGCCAAGATCAGGACCGGGATGTTCGTCCCCGCCGAGAACACGCCGTGGCCGGTGGACGGTCCGCGCCGCGCAGGCGTCTCGTCGTACGGCATGTCGGGCACAAATGTCCACGCCGTGCTGGAACAGGCGCCGTCCGCGGCGGATGAGGAGCCGCAGAACGATTCGGCCACAACGCTTTTCGCGGTCTCCTCAACCTCTGCCGACGAGCTGCGCAACACCTCGGCACGGCTGGCCGACTGGGTCGAGGCCGCCGGCGCGGATCTGAACCTCGCCGACCTGGCCTACACGCTGGGCCGCCGCCGCGGCCACCGGCCGGTGCGCGCCGGTGTCATCGCCGACAATCGCGAATCGCTGGTGGAGCGCCTCCGCGCGATCTCCGAGGGCGACGAGCCGTTCCCGGCCGCAGTCGGCCAGGACGACCGCGGACCGGTCTGGATCTTTTCCGGACAGGGCTCGCAGTGGGCCGGGATGGGCACCGAATTGCTCTGCCGGGAGCCGGTTTTCGCCGCCAAGGTCGCCGAGATCGAACCGCTGATCGCCGCAGAGTCCGACTTCTCGGTGACCGAGGCGATGCTGGCGCCGGAGACCGTCACCGGGATCCACAAGGTTCAGCCCACGATCTTCGCGATGCAGGTCGCGATGGCCGCCACCATGAAGTCCTACGGAGTGGTCCCCGGCGCGGTCATCGGCCACTCGCTCGGTGAGGTCGCCGCGGCCGTCGTGTCGGGCGCGCTGTCGCTGGAGGACGGTGTCAAGGTCATCTGCCGCCGATCGCTGCTGTGCCTGAAGATCGCCGGCGGGGGAGCAATGGCCGCCGTCGAACTGCCGGCCCAGAAGGTCCGCGAGGAACTCGAGCGCCAAGGCATCGAGGACGTCGTGGTGGCGGTCGTCGCCTCCCCGACCTCCACGGTCATCGGCGGTGCCACCGAGACGGTGCGCCGCGTCGTCGCCGACTGGGAGCAGCGCGAGATCATGGCCCGCGAGGTGGCCGTCGACGTGGCGTCGCACACCCCGCAGGTCGAGCCGATCCTCGACGAACTCGCCGGCATGCTCGACGACATCACCCCGCTGGCGCCCGAGGTTCCGTACTACTCGGCCACCCTGTTCGACCCGCGCGAGCAGCCCTACTGCGACGTCGACTACTGGATCGACAACCTGCGCCACACCGTCCGGTTCTCCGCGGCGGTGCAGACCGCCCTCGAGGACGGCTTCCGGGTGTTCGCCGAGCTGTCCCCGCATCCGCTGCTGGTGCGCGCGATCGACCAGACGGCGACGCTGCTGGACATCCCGGTGGCGGCGCTGGCCGGGATGCGCCGCGGTCAGGAGATGCCGCACGGCCTGCGGACACTGCTCGCCGACCTCTATTCCGCGGGCGCGGCAGTCGATTTCGCGGCGCTGCTGCGCGACGGCGCGCTCGTCGACGCCCCGCTGCCCACCTGGACGCACCGCAAGCTGGTGCTCGAGCGGCAGGCCGGCGAACAGCAGGGCCGAGGCGCGCACCTGGTGGCCGCCCACCCGCTGCTCGGCTCGCACGTACGGCTGCTCGAAGAGCCCGAACGGCACGTCTGGGCGGCCGAGGTCGGCACCGCGGCGTTGCCGTGGCTGGTGGACCATCAGGTCAACAACGTCGCCGCGATGCCGGGTGCGGCCTTCTGCGAGATGGCACTGGCCGCCGGACGCACCGCGCTCGGTGACGGGGTCGAGGTGCGGGACATCCGCTTCGAGCGCATGCTGCTGCTCGAAGAGCAGACCCCGCTGCACGCCGAGGCCTCGGCCCGCACCCCCGGCACCTTCGACTTCCTCGTCGAGACCGAGCAGGACGGTGAGCGGGAGCGGCGCGCGAGTGCGGTCCTGCAGGCGATCGACGCCGACGACCGGCCGGCGGACCACGACGTCGATGCCCTGCTCGCCGCCCACCCGATGCGTGCCGACGGCGGCGACGTCCGCCGGTGGTTCGACAGCCGCGGCGTCCAGTTCGGTCCGGCCTTCACTGCGCTGAACGCCGTCAACGCCGCTGACGGCTCCGACGGCAGCGTGCTGGCCGAGATCGGCCTGCCCACGGTGATCCGCAACCAGCACAACGCCTACGGCGTGCATCCGGCGCTGCTGGACGCCTGCTTCCAGTCGGTGGCCGCACATCCCGGTGTGCAGAAGACGGGGACCGGCGGCCTGCTGCTGCCCCTCGGCGTGCGCCGGCTCCGCAACTACGGCTCGGCCAACAAGGCCCGCTACTGCCTGACCCGCATCGTCTCCCTGGACGGCTCGGGCGTGGAGGCCGACATCCACCTGATCGACGAGCAGGGCGCAGTCGTGCTGGCCGTCGACGGGTTGTCGATGGGCACCGCGGGCGGGTCCGAGCGTGACCGGGTTCTCAACGAGCGGCTGATGGCCGTCGAGTGGCGCAAGCAGGAACTGCCGGCGCTCACCGCGCACACCACGCCGGGCTCCTGGCTGCTGATCAGCACCTCGGACGCGGCCGACTTCCTGGCCTCCGAGTTGACCGACGCGCTGAAACTCAACGACGCAGACGTGACCACCATGTCGTGGCCGCAGCTCGCCGACCACGCGGCCAACGCCGAACGACTCGTCGCCTCCTTCGGCGAGACCGGTTTCGGCAACGTCGTCGTGGTGTCCACGCCGCGCAACGGCTGCCCCAAGGAACAGCTGGCCTATCGCGGCGGCGACCACGTCCGCCACCTGGTGCGGATCGTTCGCGAGCTGCCCGACGCCGCCGGCGACCCGCCGCGGCTCTACGTCGTCACCCGCGGTGCCCAGGCGGTGCTGCCCGGCGAGCGCCCGAACCTCGAGCAGGCCGGCCTGCGCGGTCTGCTGCGTGTCATCGGCGCCGAACATCCGCACCTGCACCCGACGCAGATCGACGTCGACGAGGACACCGAGGGCAAGTTCGTCGCCCACCAGTTGCTGCTGGGCTCGCAGGAGGACGAGACCGCCTTCCGCAACGGCGAGTGGTACACCGCGCACCTCTACCCGAGCCCGCTGCGGCCCGAGGAGCGCTACACCACCGTCGTCGACCACGCCCGCGAGGGCATGCGGCTGGAGATCCGCAACCCCGGCGACCTGCAGACCCTCGAGCTGACCGCGTTCCAGCGCGTCACCCCGGACGCCGGCCAGATCGAGGTCGCCGTCACCGCCTCGAGCCTGAACTTCGCCGACGTCCTGGTGGCCATGGGCCGCTACCCGAGCTTCGCGGGCAATCCGCAGCTGGGCATCGACTTCGCCGGTGTGGTCACCGCCGTCGGCCCGGGGGTCACCTCCCACCGGGTCGGGGACCATGTCGGCGGCATGTCGCCCAACGGCTGCTGGGGCACGTTCGTGACCGTCGACGCCGACGTCGCGGTGAAGCTGCCGGTCGGGCTGCGCGACGACCAGGCCGCCGCGGTCTCCACGGCCGCCGCCACCGCGTGGTACGGGCTGCAGGACCTGGCCCGCATCGCCGAGGGCGACAAGGTGCTGATCCACTCCGCCACCGGCGGCGTGGGCCAGGCCGCCATCGCCATCGCCCGGCTCGCCGGCGCGGAGATCTACGCGACGGCCGGCACCCACGAGCGCCGGGCGATGTTGCGGCGCATGGGGATCAAACACGTCTACGACTCGCGTAGCACCGATTTCGCCGAGGAGATCCGGCGCGACACCGACGGCTACGGCATCGATATCGTGCTGAACTCGCTGACCGGTGCCGCCCAGCGAGCCGGTGTGGAACTGCTGGCGTTCGGCGGACGGTTCATCGAGATCGGCAAGAAGGACATCTACGGCGACACCCGGATGGGGCTGTTCCCGTTCCGCCGCAACCTGTCCTTCTACGGCGTGGACCTGGCGCTGATGTGCTCGACGCACCCGGCCCGGATCCGCGAGTTGCTCGACACCGTCTACCGCCTCACGGCCGAGGGCTACCTGCCGCAACCGGAGACGACGCACTATCCGCTGGCCGAGGCGGCCACCGCGATCCGCGTCATGGGCGCGGCCGAGCACACCGGCAAGCTGATCCTGTCCATCCCGCGGGTCGGCCACAGCACGGTCGTCGTTCCGCCGGAGCAGACCACGGTGTTCCGCTCCGATGGCGCCTACATCGTCACCGGAGGTCTGGGCGGGCTCGGGTTGTTCCTGGCCGGCAAGATGGCCGAGGGGGGCGCGGGCCGGATCGTGCTCAACTCCCGCTCGGCTCCGAAGGCCGACGCGTTGGCGGCGATCGCCCGGATGCGGGCCGGCGGCACCGAGGTGGAGGTCGTCTCCGGCGATATCGCGTCTGCGGAGACCGTCGACAAGCTGGTGGCCGAGGCCACCGCGAGCGGGCTGCCGGTGCGTGGCGTGCTGCACGCCGCGGCGGTGGTCGAGGACGCCATCCTGACCAACATCACCGACGAACTCGTCGAACGGGACTGGGCACCCAAGGTGTACGGCGCGTGGCATCTGCACCGGGCCACCACCACCCAGCCCCTGGACTGGTTCTGCTCGTTCTCCTCGGCGGCGGCGCTGCTCGGTTCGCCGGGGCAGGGTGCGTACGCGGCGGCCAACAGCTGGCTGGACGGCTTCACCTACTGGCGACGCGCGCAGGGCCTGCCGGCCAACGCCGTGGCGTGGGCGGCCTGGGACCAGATCGGCGCGGGCAAGCACCTCGCCGGCTCGGGTGAGACCACGATGATCAGCCCGGAGGAAGGCGCGCAGGCGTTCGAGGCGATGCTGCGGCACAACCGTGCCCACACCGGCTACGCGCCGGTGATCGGCACGCCGTGGCTCGCGGACCTGGCTGCCCGCAGCCCGTTCGCCGAAGCCTATGCCACCAGCTCCGACCGCCCGACCGAGACCAGCAGCTTCCGTGCCGAACTGCACGCGCTGGCGGCCGACGAGTGGCCCACCCGGGTCCGGCGGCTGGTGGGCGAGCAGCTCAGCCTGATCCTGCGCCGCTCGATCGACCCGGACCGGCCGATCTCGGAGTACGGTTTGGACTCGTTGGGCAACCTCGAGCTGCGCACCCGGATCGAGACGGAGACCGGAATCCGGGTCCGCTCGATGGACATCACCACGGTCCGGGCGCTGGCCGAGAGTCTGTGCGAAGCGCTGGCCGCTGTCGTGTCACCGGCTCGCTGACGGCCGGCCGACGGAATAAGGGAGTTAACACGTGGTTGCGTTGACGGCCATCCATGACTGGGTGGACGCGCCGGGGGACATGGTGACGTGGAGCCCGTCACCGGGGTGCCGGAAGAAGTTGGCCGAGGCGCCGGTGAACGACGTCCCGCCGAGCTTCCAGCAGGAGCAGCATATCCGCACCTACCGGAAGCACTCCGCGAACGGCATGGAGATGGCCCGGCTGCTGATCCCCGCGTGGAACATGCCGGGGCGCTGCGACATTCGCGCGATGACGTTCGTCATCAACGCGTATCTGCGGCGGCACGACACCTATCACAGCTGGTTCGAGTTCTCCGCCGGAAACGACGGAGAGGACACAGTGGTGCGCCACACCGTCGCCAACCCGGCCGACATCCAGTTCGTGGCCACCAAACACGGCGAGATGAACTCGGCGCAGTGGCGTGAGCACATCCTGGACACACCCAGCCCGCTGGAATGGGACTGCTTCCGGTTCGGCGTCATTCAGCGGGCCGACCACTTCACCTTCTACGCCAGCATCGACCACGTTCACGCCGACGCGATGTTCATGGTGGCGCTGTTCGTGGAGCTGCACATGAACTACGCCGCCCTGGTGGAGGGCGGTGCGCCCATCCGGTTGCCGGAGGCCGGCCGCTACCTCGACTACTGCGAGCGCCAGCGGGAGTACACCTCCGGGCTGTCGCTGGAGTCCACCGAAGTGGTCGAGTGGATCGACTTCCTCAAGCGCAACGGCGGCACACTGCCCAAATTCCAGCTCCCGCTGGGAGATCCGGACGTGCCGTGCACCGGTGACCTCATCACCGTGACGCTGATGGACGCCCGCGACAGCGACCGCTTCGAGGCCGTGTGCGCGGCGTCGGGCGTGCGGTTCATCGGCGGGGTGTTCGCCTGTGCCGCCATCGCCCAGCGGGAACTCACCGGCGCCGACACCTTCCAGTTCATCACCCCGACCACCACGCGCAGCACGCCGGCGGAGTTCATGACCACGGGCTGGTTCACCGGCATCGTGCCGATCACCGTTCCGGTCGAGGGCATGTCGTTCATCCAGGCCGCGCGGGCCGCGCAGGAAAGTTTCGACGCCGGGATGCATCTGGCGAACGCGCCGATCGAGCGGGTGTTCGAACTGGCCGAGGCGGTGCCGGGAATCCGGACGCCCGAACCGGGGGTGCCGATGCTGTCCTACCTGGACATCGGTCTGCCGCCGCTGAACCCGGTGGTCATGGGGCAGTGGCAACAGCAGAACGGCACGCTCTACACCGACCTGGGCGCGGCCAACCAGATCGGCATGTGGGTCAACCGGCGCGACACCGGAACCACCATCACGGTGGCCTACCCGGACAACCCGATCGCACGGGAGTCCGTGGCGCAGTTCGTCGACGCGATGAAGATGGTGTTCCTGCGCGCGGCCGAGGGTCGCGCCGACTCGCTGTCTTCGCCGCGCATCCCCAGAGTGACTGTCTAGCAGCGTTTTAAGGGGGAAGGGAGTTCCAGTGGTGTCAGTTGAGGCCCGGCCGGCTCGCCGGCTGTTCTCGCGCAGGGCCGACGGTACCGGCCCGGATGCGGACAACCTGCTGTCCTACACCGATCAGGCCCTGTTCCTGGCGCTGCGGGCGACCGGGCAGGAGTCGATCATCCAGGCCACCTGGATCTACGAACACCCGGTGAACTACGACGGTCTGCGCCACCTGCACGAGAACTTCGGCTACGGCGTGGCCGGCCGCCGGATCGAGCGTTCGCCGCTGCCGTTCGGACGCCACCGCTGGGTGGCCTCGCCGGGTGCGCCGGTCGACATCGAGATCGCCGCGCCGCGGGACCGCTCCGAACTGACCGACTGGGCCGACGAACGCGCCCAGCTGCCGGTGGACCCCGAATACGGGCCGGGCTGGCGCATCGGTGTGCTGCCGATGACCGACGGTTCCACCGCGGTCACCGTGACCGGCTCCCATGCGCTGGGCGACGGGGTCGCCGCGATCATGCGAGTGGTCCAGGCAACCATGGGAATCCGGCCCGACCTGGGCTACCCGCCGCCGAATTCCCGGACCCGTGGTCGGGCGATCCGGGCGGACCTTCGCCAGGCCGTCCGGGACCTGCCGGAAACCCGAAAGGCCCTGGCCGCGCTGCTGAAGTTGGTGGCCGGCCGCCGCAAGGAGGCCGGTGTCAAGGCGCCCAAGGCGCTGACCGCCCTTCCGGCATCCCAGGCGCAGCAGAACGTCATGCTGCCCGCCGTCTTCGTGACCCTGGACGTCGCCGAATGGGACACCACCGCCGCACGGCTCGGCGGCAACGGGCATTCCCTGCTGGCCGGGTTCGCGGCCCGGGTGGCCGAGCGGGCCGGCCGGGTCAATCCCGACGACGGGACGGTGACGGTGCTCATCCCGATCAGCGAGCGGGAGTCCTTCGACGACAGCCGCGCCAACGCTGTCGTGATGGGCACCGCCAGGATCGACCCCGCCGGCATCAGCGACGACCTGACCGCGGCGCGCAACGCGATGCGCGACAGCGTGCAGAAGGCCCGTCAGGAACCCGACCAGGTCGCCGCGATCACACCTCTGGTGCCGTGGGTCCCGAAGCGAGCCATGCGCGGAATGGCCGACGCCGCACTCGGTTTCACCAGCGACCAGCCGGTGTTCTGCTCCAACGTCGGCGACCTGCCCGCCGAGATGCTGCGGGTCGACGGTACCGAGGCGGAGTACATGTTCATCCGCGGCATCGACCGCCGGGTGACCCGCGAGACCCTCGAGAAGCGCAGCGGCCTGCTGACCGTGATGTCCGGGCGGGTATCCGGCCGGGTGCTGATGTCGGTCGTCGGATATCAGCCGGGACAGGAGAACACCAAGGCTGCGTTGCGTGAAATCGTCAGACGCACCATGTCGGAATTCGGTCTCGACGGCAGGATTGAATGACCGGCCGGGACAACCGGCTGGACTACCTGGATCAGACCGCCCTGGAACTGCTGCGGGCCACCGGACGTCGCCAGTTGATGCAGGCGCTGTGGCTGTACGAGCGCCCGGTCGATTTTGGCGCACTGGAGGACTTCTACCGTCGCCTCGGCGCCGGATTGCTCGGCCGGCTCGTCGAGCGGTCGCCTCTGCCGTTCGCCCGCGCCCGATGGGTCGCCGCGCCGCCACCTCAGCCGATGGTCGTGGAGCAGCAGGCACGCCCGCGCGCCGACATCATGGAGTGGGCCGACGAGCAGACCAAGCGGCCGGTGGACCCGGTCACCGGCCCGGGATTCGCGCTCGGGGTGCTTCCCCTTGCCGACGGCGGGACAGTGGTCAGCCTGGTGTTCTCGCACTGCCTCGTCGACGGCGGAGGTTTGGCCCTGTCTGTCTACGAGGCGGTCACCGGTTCGACACGCGACCGGCGCTACCCGCCGGCGCGATCAGGTTCACCTGCCCGGTCGGTGCTGATCGACCTGCGCGCCAGCGCCGGAGAGTTGCCGCGGGTGGCGACCGCACTGAGATCGCTTGTGGCGACGGCCCGCGACAACGCGGGAGAAGACCGGACCCGGAACAGCAAATCTGTTGCGGCTCAGCATGATCCGGGCCTCGATCGCGTGGTTGACATCCCCTCCGTCATCGTGACCGTCGACACCGGTCTGTGGGATGCCAGGGCGGCCTCGCTCAACGGCAACAGCCCTGCGCTGGTGGCCGCCTTCGTCGCCAGGCTGGCCGAAAGCCTGGGCCGACGGCGCAAGTCGGATGGCTCGGTGGCGCTCATCATCGCCGGCAACGGGCGCGCCGATTTCGACGACGACAGGGCCTTGGCCATGACCTTCGCCAATGCGGTAATCGATCCCGCCTTGGTGACCACCGACCTGGCCGCGGCGCGGGAGTCGATCCGCGGGGCACGCGAGAGGGCGAAGAACGAACCGGACCCGGTGGCCGAGATCTGGCCCCTGGTCCCGTGGTTTCCCCGCCGGGCTGCGACGGCTGTCGTCGACCTGATGTTCTCCTACGCCGACGACGTGCCGTCATCGTGTTCCAATATGGGCGATCTGCCCGGGGTGCTGGCCGATGTCGACGGTACGCCCGCCGAGTTGGTGGTGGCCCGCTCGATCGACCAGAACGTCACCCTGCGCGATCTGGTTCGCTCTCGCGGCACCCTTGTCGTCGTATCGGGCCGCCTCAACGGCAGATTATGGCTGGCTGTGGAGTCCTATGAATTGGACGCAGAGAACTCCCGGGCGGGGTTAGCGGCCGCCGTCGACCGCACGCTGGCCGAATTCGGCATCGCAGCCGCGCCTCTCAGCGCACGGATCGAGTAGCAGTCGCGGCGGCCGAACGCGCCGCGGTGGGCGCCTGATGCCGGGTGGCCGCGGCGGCGGGCTTTTTCAGCGGCTTCGCCACGGCCGCATCGGCTTTCGCTGCCTGCAGGATCGCCTTTCCCTCTTCGACTGCCGCGGCGAAGTCGCTGCGGAGTTGTGCGGGATTCCGAACCGGTCCCGCCTGGGCGGTGGTGGGCTGACCGAACGGAGTGGAGCGGTCATAGCCCGCCTCGACGAGCACCCGCACTGCCGGCTCGGCGGCATCGACGAGGACAGGGTCGACACCGGCATCGCGCAACGGTCGCAGCAGTGGCAATTGTGAGGTGGGGATGAAGTAGTAGGTCGTGTCGCCCTGATGCTGCACGACGGTGTTGGGGTCGTAACCGGGATCGTCGGTATTGATCGTGACGCCCGTGTAGTCGTGCGCTCCGTAGAAGAGCGCCACCACCGCGTTGGCGGTGGCGACGAGATTACGGGGGTATGTCGGGAAATCGGCGAACAGGTCGTATTGGCGCGCGACGTCGATCGTCGTGAACGGCGTGTCCGTCGGTGTCGCGCCGGAAAACGTCCAGCCCAGCTTCGCAAGCTCACTGCCGGCGAAGCGTTCGTTGATGCCGCCGTTGGGTCGGTTCGGGTTCGCCAAGAGCACGAATGACACTGCCGGAGTGCTGCTTTCGGTCGCCGCCTGCCCGGCGAGCTGGCGCTTCGCCATGGTCGCGATCACCGAACTCTGGGAGTAGCCGAAGATGACGGTGGGGATGTCGGAATCGCCGGACCGCGCCAGGGCCGCCGTGAGCTCGGCGTCGACCAACGACGTCCCTTCCCCCACCGATGCGTCGAAAGTCAGGTCGTTGGCCCCGGTGAACGGCCGGAACTCTTCGGGTGTGGTGACCGGAATCGCGGTGTAGCTGCTGCCCATCGCCGGGGTGATGTAGTTGTGGATCGCCATCTGCATCCACGCCTGGTCCACAACGGGCATGTCGGTGCCGGTCATGATGAGTGCGTCGGCCAGTAACCGCACGTCCTGCCCGGTCCGGGAAGCGGGACGGTGGGCGAGGACCGCGACCGTCGCACCGGCGCAACAGATCAGCGTCGAGAGAAGCGCTGTGATCTTCCGCGACCTGGGCTCCACGCCGGAATCCTATCGTTGCCCGCGATCACGATCGACTCCATCCGATCCCGATGAGGAGACAGCCCACGAATGCCAGCAGCACCGCGTATTCAATCCGGCTTCGGGACTTCGTCCACGCTCCCAGGCGGTTCACCAGGTCCATTGTCCGGGCGGGCGCGATCAGATAACCCACGAGCGGCGTGATCACCACGAGACTGCCGATCAGGTTGAAGGCCACCAGCGCGGCGGCTTGTTCGGCGGGCGGAACCTTCGCGGTGGCAATCACCACCAGAACGGCCATGTAATCCACCGAGGGCAACCCGGCCAACATGCCGACCAGTGCTGCCAGCCACGGGGAGCGGCCTTTGGAGAGGACCTTTTTAACCGCGGCGATGAACTTGTCGACCCCGCTGGGCTGGCCGTCCGGCCGAACCTTGGGACCGTGGCGCTGTCGGAGTTCCCGCACCGCCATCGCCGCAGCCGCAGTGAGCGCCAGTGCTCCGACGACGATTTGCGCCGTGCCGCCATCGCCCCCCGCCCCGCCGAACGGATTGCGGTGGAACACGAACAACACCAGCAGCCCGAAGCCCAGAGTGGTGGACGTCCCGGCTACGAAGTACGCCAGCAATTGCAGGATCGGCTTCTGCCGGGACAACAGCAGCGGGACCAGACCGATTCTGGTGGGCTCCAGATTGACCGCGAGTGCCAGCATCAGCACGGTCATCCACACGTCCGCCGACTCTACCGGCGGTGAACTCAGCGGGTGTGGACAGCGCGCTCGAGCAGGTCGGCCGCCGCCGAGACGCTTTGTTCCGGCGGGATCATCCGGGCCGCGATCTCACGGGCCCGCTCCCGGGCGCGCTGCGACAGTGCGGTGCGCAGAGCCGCCCGCAATGCCGCGTGCGTTGTCGTCGAAAACCGTTGTGCTGAGCCGACTCCCAGGCGTTCGATCTGCCGCGCCCACACCGGTTGGTCTGCACCCACCCAGAGCACTACGGTGGGAACAGCGGATCTGACGCTGGCTGCGGTGGTCCCCGCCCCACCGTGGTGCACGATGGCGCGGCAGCGCGGGAAGACCGATGCGTGGTGGACCGACCGCACGATCATCACGTGGCCGGCTGCGGGGGCGTCGACGACGTCCAGTTCGCCCGAGCAGATCAGCGCCCGCTCTCCGAGTTCGGCGGTGACCGCCGTGATCATCGCCACGGCCTTCGCGGGATCGTCGACCGGCATGGAGCCGAAACCGAAGTAGATCGGCGGTGTGCCTTCGCCGACCCATGACGAGACGCGCTCATCGAGCTCGGTGGGCAACTGCAGCGTGATCGAACCGACCAGTGGTCGCGCGGGCCCCAGGTCGTCGGCGATGCCGGGGAACAGCACTTCGTCGTAGGCCTGGATCTCCAACGCGCCGCGTTCGGCCATCCGCCGGATGGCCCGGTGCCGCCCGGGCGGCAGTGCCAGCGTTCGGCGTTGCTGGTCCTCGGCCGGTTTGAGCAACCGCCAGTGCGCCCACTCCGCCAGCGACCACACCGGCCGCACGACCGGCATCGGCAGCGGCACCGGAAGGATCTTGGTGTTGGCACGCGCCGGGAAGTAGTGCAGGGCCGCCAGGGGAATGCCGTGAAACTCGGCGACGTTGCCGGCCACCTCCTGATAGGTGGTGCCGGTGAGAATCAAGTCGGCGTCGGCGGCCAGTTCGGTGAGTGTCGCGCTCATCTCCTGCCAGCCGTCGACCACGTATTCGCGGGCCTGGCGTAGCACCGTGGCCGGATTGCGGACCTTGTACCACTCACGGAAGATGTCGGCGTCCAGTTGCTGGTGGGAATCCGGGCCGTAGGCCGATACCGGGTCAAGCCCCGCCGACTCGGTGAAGGCGACCAGGTTCGGCGGCGCCGCCATCAGAACCTCGTGTCCGCGACGGCGCAACTCCAGGGCGACGGCGGCGGCGGGTTCGACGTCCCCCCGGGTGCCGTGCACCGCGATGGCGTATCTCATTGCGCCGAGACCGTTTCGGGTTCGCGGGGTCGCACCACCCGGGCCGGCGGCGCGGGGGGCTGCCACTTCGACGGCCACCAGTTGGCCTTGCCCACCAGAACGGCGATGGCAGGGACCGTGATCGTGCGTACCAGGAAGGTATCCAGCAGGATGCCGGCGCCGATGATGAAACCGATCTGAACCAGGGTGGTGATGCTGGAGAACTGCAGGCCGAGCATCGAGGCGGCGAAGATCAGTCCCGCGGCGGTGATCACCCCGCCGGTCTGGGTGACCGTCTTGATGACCCCGGATCGGATGCCGTGCGGCGACTCGTCGCGAATCCGCGATATCAACAGCAGGTTGTAGTCCGCGCCGACGGCCACCAGGATGATGAAGGTCAGCCCCGGGACGCTCCAGTGCAGGTCCTTGCCGAGAATGAACTGGAACAGCAACACGCCGATCCCGAGCGCCGACAGATACGAAATCACCACCGAGGCAATGAGATACAGCGGGGCGACCAGCGCACGCAGCAGGATGATCAGGATGCTCAGCACAACCAGGATGGTGGTGATCACGATCAGGCGCAGGTCGCTGTAGTAGTAGTCGCGGGTGTCGCGCAGCGTCACCGTGAAGCCGGTCATGCCGATCTTCGCGTCGGCCAGCGTGGTGTTCGGTTGCGCGCCGTGGGCCGTTGCGACGACGGCGTTGACCTGATCCATTGCCTCCGCCGTGAACGGATTCAGCTTGGTCTGGACGAGGTAGCGGGCGGTGTGGCCGTCGGGGGAGATGAAGATGCCGGCAGCCTTCTTGAACTCGTCACTGGTGAGCACCTGGGGCGGGATGTAGAACCCCGCCATCGACGGCGTGGTGGCCTCGTTCTTCATCTGCAGCAGGAACGACGACGCCTGGTCCAGTCCGGCGCCGAGTTTCTTGGTCTGGTCCACCAGCAACTGCACACCGTCGGCGACCTTGCGACTGGCGTCGGCCAGGGTGGTCATGCCCTGATCGAGTTGGGAGAGTTGGGCCTGCACGGCCGAGGGGCTGTCCAGGCCGGCGGCCTGCAGCGTCTGCTGCACCGAGTTCAGCGTCGCGCTCAGGGAATTGGTTGTGGCGCCGAGGGTCTGGTTGCCCTGCACCGCCTCGAGTTGGCGGCCGAGTTCGGCGATCCGGTCGAGGGTGCCGTTGTTGCGAGCCACGGCGGCCTGCTGCAATTGGGCGCGGGCGGCGACGCACGCCGGGTCGGCGTCGCAGACCGGGCTGGCGTTGAGCGCGTTGAGGACCGGGTCGACGTTCTGGCCGAATGCCTTCAGCGCATCCGAGACGCTGGTCCCGAGGCTGTTCCCGAGGCCGTGCATGGCGTCGAGCAGCTTGTTGGCGGTGTCGAATTCCTGTAGCGGCTTGTCCCCGCCGAACTGGCTCTGCATCGTGCCCAGCGCCTGGACAAGCGCCCCCACGGTGGTAAGAGCTTGCCCCAGTTGGCCTTTCACCGCGCCGAGCACATCGGCGATCTGGTTTGCGCCGCTGGAGAGCATGTTCAACTCGGCGGTGCGACTGTTGATCAGCCCGGAGGTGTCGCCGAGCTTGGAGCCCACCTCGCCGGCCTGGAACGACAGCTTCGCCTGCTCCAGTTTCTCCCCGGTCGGCCGCGTGATGCCACGGACCATGTCGATGTCGGGCAGCTGGCTGATCCGGAAAGCCATCTGTTCCATGTCGGCCAGCGCCTTCGGGGTCCGCAGGTCCTGCGGGGAGGTGATGAGGAGATATTGCGGCAGACTCGAGGTCACGGAGAAGTGCTGCGCGATTGCGTCGTATCCGAGAATGCTTTCGGTGCTCGGTGGCAGCGCCTTGCGGTCGTCGTAGTTGTAGCGCGCCAGCCCGGACATGCCGGCCAGGATCGCGAGGACCACCAGACTGCCGATCAGGTGGGCGGTCGGGCGGCGGACGATCCGGATGCCGGACCGCTTCCAGATCCGGCTGGTGAGGTCGCGGCGCGGGTTGATCCATCCGCGTCGCCCGGCGAGCACCAGCATGGCGGGTAGCAGCGTGACCGCGCCTGCGCATCCGACCGCGATCGCCACCGCGAGTGCCACGCCGACGGTGGAGAAAATCGTCAGCTTGGTGAAGATCATGCCGAGGAAGGTCACCGCGACCGTCGCCGCGGAGGCGGTGATGACCTTGCCGACCGAACCGAGCGCGGACCGCACCGCCTCGTCCGAGGGCTCCCCGGCCCGCAGATAGTCGTGGTAGCGGCTGATGAGGAATACCGCATAGTCGGTGCCGGCGCCGCACATGATCGCCGTCAGCAGCACGATCGTCTGGTTCGTCACCGTCAGCCCCGCGGCGCCCAGACCGGCCACGAAGCCCTGGGCGCAGAGCAACGACACCGCGATCGTGATGAGCGGTAGCAGCATCGTCAACGGGTTCCGGTAAATGATCAGCAGGATGCCGAAGAGGCCGACGATGGTGGCTGTCTCGATCCGGACCCGGTCCTGTTCGCCGATGTCGTTGATGTCGGTCAGCGTTCCCGAGGGGCCGGTCAGGTAGGCGTGCACGGGCGCCCCCGCTACGGTGTCGCGCACCGTCTTCATCACCCGTTTTGCCGCCTCGGTGGACTTCGGGGTGCCGAGTTCGCCGGTGATGTTCACCGGGATGAGCCAGGCCTTGCCGTCCTTGCTGGCCAGTACCTCCCGCAGTGGCGGGGTCGTGATGAAGTCCTGCAGTGCGGCGACGTCGGCGGTGTCGGATCGCAGCGTGCCGATCAGACGGCGGTACAGCGCCTCGTCGTCCTGGGTGAAGCCCTTGTCGCTGGTCAGTACCACCAGCAGGATGTTCTCCGAACTGGCCTCTTTGAAGGCCTTGGTCATGTCCTGACCGGCCACGACGGACGGCGCGTTGGCGGGCAGTACGGCAGCCGGGGCACGCTGGGCGATCTCGGCCAGCGACGGGAAAACCTGGGTGAGGCCGACGCCAAGACCGATCCACAGGGCGATCACCAACCAGGGCACCCGGACGACGACACGGCCGATACCGCCGAAGACTCCAGTCACTCCGGCGGCCGTATCCGCCTCGCCGGGCAGCCGGTGTCGACCCACTGCACCATGGTACTGACCTGCGACGGCGGTTCTCCGGAGCCGCGGCAGCAGCGTGCAGCACGCCCGGGTGAACGCGCTAGAGTAACCGCCATCGGCATCGATCCGGCCATCACCGGGGAGCCTTCGGAAGAACAGCCCGGCGGTCCGGTCCGGGGCCCAGTAGAACCGAACGGGCGGGCCCGTCACAGCCTGAGAATGAGCGACGCACGCCCGGCGTGCGTAAGCGGGGTGGTACCGCGGCGCTCGCGCACTCCGCGCGTCGTCGTCCCCGTGCTGTGACTCAGCACAGGAGGACGCCCGCGTGACCGAGCCCACCGCGACGCAGACCGGCTATCCCAGGCCGCCCGCCGGGGCACCGGACTTTCCCGCCCTCGAGCGCGAGGTCCTTGACTACTGGGCCGCCGACCACACCTTCCGGGCCAGCATCGAAGAGCGGGCCGGCGCCCCGGAGTACGTCTTCTACGACGGACCGCCGTTCGCCAACGGTCTTCCGCACTACGGCCACCTGCTCACCGGGTACGTCAAGGACATCGTGCCGCGTTATCGCACCATGCGCGGCTACAAGGTGGACCGCCGCTTCGGCTGGGACACCCACGGACTGCCCGCCGAACTGGAGGTGCAGCGCCAGCTCGGCATCACCGACAAGGCCCAGATCGACGAGATGGGCATCGGGGCGTTCAACGACGCCTGCCGGGACTCGGTGCTGCGCTACACCAACGAGTGGCGCGCCTACGTCACCCGCCAGGCCCGGTGGGTGGACTTCGACAACGACTACAAGACCCTGGACCTGTCGTTCATGGAGTCGGTCATCTGGGCGTTCAAGCAGCTCTGGGACAAGGGGTTGGCCTACGAGGGCGTACGGGTGCTGCCGTACTGCTGGAACGACGAGACCCCGCTGTCGGCCCACGAGCTGCGGATGGACGACGACATCTACCAGAGCCGTCAGGACCCGGCGATCACCGTCGGATTCCGCGTCACCGCACCGGAATCGGATCTGGACGGGGCCTATCTGGTGGTGTGGACCACCACGCCGTGGACGCTGCCGTCAAACCAGGCGGTGGCGGTCAACCCGGAAGTCGAGTACGTCGTCGTCGCGGTGGACGGAAGCCGGCTGGTGATGGCGCGGGCGCGGTTGGGTTCCTACGCCCGCGAACTGGGGGAGGACCCGGAGGTTCTGGCGAGCTATACCGGCCGGCAGTTGATCGGGCTGCGCTATCTGCCGCCGTTCGCGTTCTTCGCCGACTCCGCCAACAGCTTTCAGGTGCTGCGCGGCGACTTCGTCACGACCGAGGACGGCACCGGTGTGGTGCACATGGCACCGGCCTACGGCGAGGACGACAAGGCCACCACCGACACCGTCGGCATCATTCCGGTCACCCCGGTCGATGCCAAGGGCCGCTTCGACGCCACGGTGCCGGATTACCAGGGTCAGCACGTGTTCGACGCCAACCCGGCGATCATCCGGGACCTCAAGAACGGGACCGGGCCGGCCGCCGTCAACGCTCCCGTGCTGATCCGCCACGAGACCTACGACCACCCCTACCCGCACTGCTGGCGGTGCCGGAACCCGCTGATCTATCGGGCGGTCTCGTCGTGGTTCGTCAAGGTCAGCGAGTTCCGGGACCGGATGGTCGAGCTCAACCAGCAGATCACCTGGTATCCCGAGCATGTCAAGGACGGCCAGTTCGGCAAGTGGCTGTCGAACGCCCGGGACTGGTCGATCTCGCGAAACCGGTACTGGGGCACACCCATTCCGGTGTGGGTCTCCGACGACCCGGCCCATCCGCGCATCGACGTCTACGGCAGCGTCGACGAACTCGAGCGGGACTTCGGCGTCCGTCCGGACAACCTGCACCGGCCCTACATCGACGAGCTGACCCGGCCCAACCCGGACGATCCGACCGGGAAGTCGACGATGCGGCGCATCGAGGACGTCTTCGACGTGTGGTTCGACTCCGGGTCGATGCCGTTCGGCCAGGTGCACTACCCGTTCGAGAACACCGAGTGGTTCCAGACCCACTTCCCCGGCGACTTCATCGTCGAGTACATCGGACAGACCCGCGGCTGGTTCTACACCCTGCACGTGCTGGCGACCGCGCTGTTCGACCGCCCGGCGTTCAAAACCTGTGTGGCCCATGGCATCGTGCTGGGCAACGACGGCGCGAAGATGAGCAAGTCGCTGCGCAACTACCCCGACGTCAACGAGGTGTTCGACCGCGACGGCTCCGATGCCATGCGCTGGTTCCTGATGGCCTCGCCGATCCTGCGCGGCGGCAACCTGATCGTCACCGAGCAGGGCATCCGCGAGGGTGTGCGTCAGGTGCTGTTGCCGCTGTGGAACGCCTACAGTTTCCTGGCGCTGTACGCCCCGAAACCCGGGACCTGGCGCACCGATTCGGCGAACGTGCTGGACCGCTACATCCTTGCGAAGCTGGCGGTGCTGCGCGACGATCTCACCGCCGCGATGGACGTCTGCGACATCTCCGGGGCGTGCGAGCAGCTGCGGCAGTTCACCGAGGCGCTGACGAACTGGTATGTGCGACGGTCACGTTCGCGGTTCTGGGACGAGGACGTGCAAGCCATCGACACCCTGCACACCGTGCTGGAGGTCACCACCCGGCTGGCCGCGCCGCTGCTGCCGATGGCGACCGAGGTGATCTGGCGGGGACTGACCGGCGGCCGCTCGGTGCACCTGGCCGACTGGCCCGAAGCCGGCGTGCTGCCGGCCGACCCCGCACTGGTGGCCGCCATGGACCAGGTGCGCGACGTCTGCTCAGCGGCGTCCTCGCTGCGCAAGGCCAAGAAGCTGCGGGTGCGGCTGCCGCTGCCGAAACTGACTGTCGCCGTGGACAACCCGTCGGTTTTGGAGCAGTTCACCGGGCTGATCGCCGACGAGCTCAATGTCAAGGCCGTCGAGCTGACCGACGACATCAACGCGCATGGCCGCTTCGAGCTGACCGTCAACGCCCGGGCCGCCGGGCCGCGGCTGGGCAAGGCCGTGCAGGACGCCATCAAGGCCGTCAAGGCCGGTGGGGGGGTGCTCAACGACGACGGCACGCTCAGTGCCGGCGGGGTGGTGCTGCAGCCAGGCGAGTACGACTCCAAGCTCGTTGCCGCCGACCCGGCCGGCACTGCGGCCTTGCCCGGCGGGGCGGGGCTGGTGGTTCTCGACGACACCGTCACCCCGGAACTCGAGGCGGAGGGCTGGGCCAAGGACCGTATCCGCGAACTGCAGGATCTGCGGAAGTCGTCGGGCCTGGAGGTGAGCGACCGCATCACCGTCGTCATGGCGGTGCCCGACGCGCACGCCGAGTGGGCGCGCACGCACCGGGATCTCATTGCGAGGGAGATCCTGGCCACCGGCTTCGAGTTCGGCGAACCGGTCGACGGGGTGGAGATCGGCGACGGCGTGCGGGTGGCGATCGCCAAGGCCTGACTCCACGTTGAGTGCCCCCCTCAAGCAGGCAAAGTGCGAGTGGACGCCTGCCGGTTGGGGCACTGGACGGAGAATGGGCGGGTGTCCGACCGCTGGGTGCTGCATTTCGACATGGACGCGTTCTTCGCGTCCGTCGAGCAGCTGACCCGGCCAACCCTGCGGGGCCGTCCGGTGCTGGTCGGCGGGACCGGCGGCCGCGGAGTGGTGGCGGGGGCAAGCTACGAAGCCCGGGCATTCGGCGCCCGCTCGGCGATGCCCGTGCACCAGGCCCGCCGCCTGGTCGGCGTGGGCGCAGTGGTGCTGCCCCCGCGCGGTGCGGTCTACAGCGTGGCCAGCCGCCGGGTCATGGAAGCGGTGCGCGCGGTCGTCCCGGTGCTCGAGCAGCTGTCCTTCGACGAGGCGTTCGGCGAGCCGGCCGAACTCGCGGGAGCCTCGGCTGCCGACGTTGAGCGGTTCTGTGTCCTGCTGCGCGCGCAGGTGCTCGAACAGACCGGACTGGTGGCCTCCGTCGGCGCGGGCTCGGGCAAGCAGATCGCCAAGATCGCCTCGGGTCTGGCCAAACCCGATGGGCTGCGGGTGATCCGGCGCGACGAGGAGCAGCTGCTGCTGGAAAGCCTCCCGGTGCGCCGGCTGTGGGGGATCGGACCGGTGGCCGAGGAGAAGCTGCACCGGCTGGGCATCGACACCGTCGGCAAACTGGCCGCCCTGACCGACGCCGAATCCGCCGACGTCCTCGGCGCCACGGTCGGTCCGGCGCTGCACCGGCTGGCGCGCGGGATCGACGACCGCCCGGTGGCTGAACGCGCCGAGGCCAAACAGATCAGCGCCGAGTCGACGTTTCCCGCCGACCTGACCACCGTCGAGCAACTCCACGAGGCCGTCGTGCCGATCGCCGAGCACGCCCAGCGCCGGTTGCTTCGCGACGGCCGGGGAGCGCGCACCGTGACGGTCAAGATGAAGAAGGCCGACATGTCCACGCTGACCCGATCGGCGACCCTGCCCTACGCCACCGCAGAGCCCGCGACACTGGCCGCGACCGCGCACCGGCTGCTGCTCGACCCCCGCGACATCGGGCCGATACGTCTTCTCGGCGTGGGCTTTTCCGGACTCAGCGATGTCCGCCAGGAGTCGCTGTTCCCGGATCTCGACCAGCACGAGATCGAGTCCTCGGAAAGCGGATCGGTCGCCGCGCCGCCTGAGCATGCAGCCAGCGGCTGGCGGGTCGGCGACGACGTGCGCCATCCGCAGTTCGGGCACGGCTGGGTGCAGGGCGCCGGACACGGCGTGGTCAGTGTGCGCTTCGAAACCCGAAGCAGCGGAACGGGTTTGATGCGGACCTTCGCCATCGACACCCCCGACCTGACCGCCGCCGACCCGATTGACAGCCTTGACTGGCCGGACTACCTGGAACGGTCATCCCCAGCGGCAGAAGGTATCTCCGACGGGTAGCCTCAGGGACAGCGCCGCGATCAGCAGCACCCGTGCCTGGCTGCTGCGCAGCCGCGGCACCATCACCGCGCCCGCCGCGACGAGATCGTGCCCCGGCCCGTAGGCCGCGTACGTTCCGCCGCCGGGCACCCGCGTCGTCACCACCACGAACACGCCACGCTCGCACGCCCGCGCCACCGCGTCGACCACCGCCTGGCCCGCGTTACCGGCGCCCATCGCCTCGACCACCACACCGCGTGCCCCCGCGGCGACGAACGCGTCGATGGCCGCTCCGTCCGCACCGGGATAGGCCGACGCGATGTCCACCCGGGGAGCCGACGTCAGCCGGCCCAGATAGGCCCGCTCCTTGCCGGACTCAGGCGCGAAAGCACCCGCGGACACCGACCCCACCTTCGGACCGCTGAACACCGCCGGGCCGCCGAACTTGGACATTCCCAGCGGCGCGAGGACCGCACCGGCGAAGGACACCAGGACGCCCAGACCGCGCGCCTGCGGGCTCGCCGCGACTGCGCACGCGTCCCGCAGGTTGGCCGGGCCGTCGGCATCGGGAGCGTCGGCGGCCCGGGCCGCCCCGGTCAGCAGCACGGGAACCTCGCCGGCGTAGCCGAGCTCGAGCCACAGCGCCGTCTCCTCCATGCTGTCGCTGCCGTGGGTGACTACCACCCCGTCGGCCGACTCTGCGGCGTCGGCGACCGCCGCCCCGATGCGGATCCAGTCCGCCGGGGTGAGCCGGGAGGAGTCGACGTTCATCAGGTCGACGACCTCGGCATCCAGGCCCGCGGTCAGCTCGGCGCCGCTGACCACCGGTCGCAGCACACCGTCGGCCCCGGCGCCGGTCGCGATGGTGCCGCCGGTGGTGATGACGACCAGGCGTGCCATGCCCGTCATCATGCCCGGCCGCAGCTTTGGGCGATCAGCGTTAGGGAATGATGGGGGAGTGACTGAGGAGACCCCGCCCGGAGACGGCGGGACCGATTCCGGGTCGGTGTCGGCGCCGCCCCGGCGGCGACTGCGCCTGCTGCTGTCGGTGGCCGCGACGGTCCTTGTCCTCGATGTCGTCACCAAGGTGCTGGCCGTCAAGCTGCTGACCCCGGGCCAGCCGGTGTCGATCATCGGCGACACCGTGACCTGGACGCTGGTGCGCAACTCCGGGGCCGCGTTCTCGATGGCGACCGGTTACACCTGGGTGCTGACGCTGGTGGCCCTCGGGGTTGTGGTGGGCATCATCTGGATGGGTCGGCGGCTGGTGTCGCCGTGGTGGGCCGTCGGACTCGGGATGATCCTGGGCGGGGCGATGGGCAACCTGGTGGACCGGTTCTTCCGCTCACCGGGACCGCTGCGCGGACACGTGGTGGACTTCCTGTCCATCGGGTGGTGGCCGGTGTTCAACGTCGCCGATCCCGCCGTCGTCGGCGGGGCGATCCTGCTGGTCGGCCTGTCGTTGTTCGGCTATGACTTCGATGCGCCGGAGCGGCGCCGGAGCGCCGGCGGCCCGGAGCGGCGCCGGGATGCCGGCGGCGCGGAGAGCCGACGCCCGGACACCGGCGCCGAGTCGGCCTGATGGCCGAACGGTCGATGCCGGTCCCGGAGGGCCTGGCGGGGATGCGGGTGGACGCGGGGCTGGCCCGGCTGCTCGGGTTGTCGCGCACCGTGGTCGCCACGGTCGCCGAGAGCGGCGGTGTGCAGATCGACGGCGTGCCGGCGGGTAAGTCCGACCGGCTGGAAGCCGGGGCGTGGCTGACGGTCGAACTGCCGGAAGAGCCCGCGCCCGTGGAGAACACTCCCGTCGAGATCGAGGGCATGACCATCCTCTACTCCGACGACGACATCGTCGCCGTCGACAAGCCGCCGGGGGTCGCCGCGCACGCCACCGTCGGCTGGCACGGCCCTACGGTGCTCGGCGGACTTGCCGCAGCCGGCTTCCGGATCAGCACCTCGGGGATCCACGAACGGCAGGGGATCGTGCAACGGCTCGACGTCGGCACGTCCGGGGTCATGGTGGTCGCACTCTCCGAACACGCCTACACCGTGCTGAAGCGGGCGTTCAAACAGCGCACCGTGGACAAGCGGTATCACGCTGTGGTGCAAGGACATCCGGACCCGTCCAGCGGAACGATCGACGCCCCCATCGGCCGCCACCGCGGCCACGACTGGAAGTTCGCCGTGACCGAGGGCGGCCGGCACAGTATCACCCATTACGACACGCTGGAGATGTTCCGCGCGGCCAGCCTGCTGGATATCCACCTGGAAACCGGTCGCACACACCAGATCCGGGTCCACTTCGCCGCACTGCACCACCCCTGCGCCGGTGACCTCACCTACGGCGCAGACCCTGTCCTGGCGAGGAGACTGGGCCTGGAACGGCAATGGCTGCACGCCCGGTCGCTGGCGTTCGCCCACCCCGGCGACGGCCGCCGCATCGAGATCACCAGCCCGTATCCGGCGGATCTGCAGCACGCTCTGGACGTGCTGCGCACCGATTCGTGAGTACCGAACTCCAGGACGCCCGTCGGCAGCGTTCGGGCCTGCTCTACGGACTCGGCGCCTACTGCCTGTGGGGCGTTTTCCCCGCCTACTTCAGCCTGCTGGCCCCCGCAGGGGCGCCGGAGATCCTGGCGCACCGGGTGGTGTGGACCTTCGTCCTGCTGCTCGGGCTGTTGGCGGTCGTCGGCAGGCTCGGCGATCTCTCCTCGATCGACCGGCGTACCTGGGTTCTGCTGACGTTGGCTTCGGCGCTGATCTCGACGAACTGGCTGATCTACATCTGGGCGGTCAACTCCGGTCAGGTCGTCGACGCCGCGCTGGGCTACTTCATCACCCCACTGGTCAACGTGGTGCTCGGCGTGGTGATGTTCGGCGAGCGGCTCAAACGCCTTCAGACGGTCGCGGTGACGCTGGCGGTGGCGGCCGTCGTGATTCTCACGACCGGACTGGGTCGCCCCCCACTGATCGCGATCGGTCTGGCGCTGTCCTTCGGGTTGTACGGCGCGGTCAAGAAGATCGTGCCGACCGACCCGCGGGTGAGTGTCGCCGTGGAAACCGCGGTGGCCGCGCCGTTCGCGATCGGCTATCTGGTGCTGATCCAGTTCACCGGGGACGCCGACTTCGTCAACCACGGCACCGCCCACACCGTGCTGATGGTGTTGTGCGGCCTGGTCACCGCCATCCCGCTGCTGTGCTTCGCCGCCGCCGCCCAGCGGCTGCCGTTGGTGACCCTCGGGCTGCTGCAATACCTCACCCCGTCGCTGCAATTGGTCTGGGGACTGCTGGTGGACCACGAGCCCATGGCGCCGGCCCGGTGGCTCGGCTTCGCGCTGATCTGGGTGGCCCTGGCGATTTCCAGCGGCGACGCGTTGTCTCGCTCTTTTCGCGGTCGCACCGGTACCTTGCAGGCATCATGACTGACACCAAGAAACGCAACCGGCGGATGATGATCGCGTTGATGGCGGCGATCTCGTCGGTCGCGATCGTCGTTCCGCTGCTCAGTGCGCTGCTCGGGATCCTGGGCTCGAAAGGCATGCGCGACTCCGCCGACTCCGTCACCTCGTCCTCGGCCACCCCGGTGATCACCATCAAACCGCTGTCGGTGCGCCCGGTGGTCAGCGCCTTCGTCACCACCCCCGACCAGTGCCCGGTGCCGCCGCCCACCCCGCCGGACCAGCCGCTGCGGATCTGCGACATCACCAAGACGGCCGTCTACGAGCTCAAGCCCGAAGCGCTGCGGGTGCAGCTGACCCGGGTCGACTCGTTCCGCAACCCGCTCGACGGCGTGGAGACCGTCCAGATGGCGATGACCGACGAGTCCGCCGAGCAGTTCAGCAAGTTCACCGCCGGGCAGGTGGGCAATCAGATCGCCTTCGTGCGGGGCTCGACGGTGGTGTGGGGCCCGAAGATCGGCGGCCCCATCGACGGCCAGGTGCTGC